>Ga0233377_1000321_pt1 | contig 24072 bp, 13 predicted proteins | sample ElkDunMinimDraft_6_FD_191540 | JGI IMG/M metagenome (GOLD analysis project Ga0233377, IMG submission 191540) | Fecal eukaryotic communites from dung pellets of Tule Elk in California, USA - Elk Dung E36 | ecosystem: Host-associated > Mammals > Digestive system > Large intestine > Fecal | place...
GCAACTTGGTGCGGTGCAGGCGGCTCGCCCTGGCCCGCTGGGTCCTCATCGCCCCTGAGAGGGGTCGCAACCCCAAGGTCAACATGTGATGTTCTCCAGGTGGTGGGGGTCCTCATCGCCCCTGAGAGGGGTCGCAACACCAGTTCCGGACCCTCACCGCGGCTGCGGCGAAGCGGTCCTCATCGCCCCTGAGAGGGGTCGCAACACCACCGGCACCACCAGATCACGTTCAACACCTCTCCGGGTCCTCATCGCCCCTGAGAGGGGTCGCAACCCGCTGGAATCAACGGGACTTGAGCCCGCGCCAGGTCCTCATCGCCCCTGAGAGGGGTCGCAACGAAAGCCCCCGCGCTGCTCGTGCCCTTCACGAGGGCGTCCTCATCGCCCCTGAGAGATCGCAACGGCGTTTTGAGAAAACGTTCAGGTGGTGAGTTCGCTGTTCAGGTAGGCGCGGAACTCTTTGACCTGGATGGTTGTGGCGTACGGTTCCAGGCGGTCGGAGAACTTGCGGATGCGGCCGACCAGGCGAGGGGAGGCCAGCGATCTGGCCATCGGAATGGCGGTTCGTACGGTTTCCACGGCTTGTTCGATTTCGCCCAAGCCTAGGTAAGCATCGGCGGCGCTGACCCGGCTGAGCTGGGCTGAACGGAAGCGGCGTTCGCCGTACTCACGCAGGACGCCCTCCACGCAATCGACAGAGCGTCGATGTTCGCCGAGGAGGGACCAGCAGATACCTGCCTCGGCGACGGGTTCGGTTGACTCGTACCACTCAGTCCAGGACGGATCGCGGTCGCTGCTGCCCTGGGCGTAGAGCCGCTCGACCTCGCCGAGGAGTTGCTCAACTCGTTTGACGCCGTGGCCGTCGCCTGCCTCGCTCATCTTGACCTGAAGGGCTGTCGCCCAGGCTTCTCTGCTCAATAGTTGGGCCATGACGCGCGGCGGAGCCTGTGCCCGCTGAGCGGTGTCCACGGTGGCCCGAGCGAGTCGTACCGCCCAGGCAGGCTGCTCCAGGTAGATCGCCTGGATCGTCATGGTGGTCAGTATCCAAGCACCTGTCAGCGAGTCGTCGCCAGCCTTGGCCAGTTTGAGTGCTTGGCCGAAGTAGTGCTGGGCCTGGCCGTGATGTCCCAGGTCGAAGGCGGTCCAGCCCGCCTGTAAAGTCATCCCCGCAGCAGCTGTCATCAGCGCGGCCCCGACCTGATCGTTGTAACGGCCGCGCAGCAGCGGCTCTACAGTGCCATAGAGATAGTCCACCACCGCCGGACGGACCATCCCGGCCCCGAATCGGTGGTCCATCTGGCTGAACGCCTGCCGCGTCTCTGTGATTCGCCGGACATCGGAGAGCCCCACGGCTGAGCCGGACCCCTGATAGGCCGCTGAGGCAATGGGGGTGCCGTAACTCCACTCCGACAGCCATCCGCCCAGCGCCGCCGGGACGAACGGCAGCGCGGCCAGCATGTGACGGCGGTCCGGGTCCACGTCGCACCTCCACAGTCGTCCGGCCGCCTCGACGGTAGCCCCGAGCGACAGGTCACTGAAGTCCGGCAGCAGCCAGGCTTCCGTATCGACCGGCGCGGTGCCCCCGATCCATCGTTCGACCTCGGCCGGATCCACCCCGAACACCTCAGCCATCCGTGCCCGATACACCGGGCGGATGTCCTGATGACCCCGCTCCCAGCGACTCCAGGTCGTCGACGACACCCACAGCGCCGCCGCGATCTGATCCTGGCTCATTCCCATCCGCTTACGGGCTCGTACCAGCTCCGGACGTCCCGCGTCCTGATCCACACTTTCCATGACACCCTCCGTCGCTCAGGGTTACGAGTAGTCAACTCATTGTCAACGGGTATGCCTCTCGGCCTCCGTCCGCCCAGCAAAACGACAGGGAAACGACCACCTGGCAAGGTCGCCCATGGGGGTGAGTGGGAGGGATCTTTCTCTTCGGCATCTCGCGCCGGGGGTGGAAACGCGGGCGCCTGGTCCTGTGTCGGATCCACTCGGTGACGTTTCCTGCTGAACACAGTTACCAAGAGCGATGGAGTGCACACATGCGGCCAACTCCCCACGGCCCGGCGAGCCCGGCCGGCGACCGCGCCAACCGTTCGGCGGTTTTCCTCCAGGGCCTCGCCATCGGAGGAGTCTCCTCAGGAGACGCCCGCGTCGACGTCAGCATGTTGGTGGCGATCCTGTATCCAGGTTCCGCCCCTCGCCAGGCACGCGCGGTCGTACGCGAGGCGCTCCAGGAAGGCGGCGCACTGGATGATGACATCACTGACGCGGAGATAATCGTGGCCGAACTCGCCGCCAACTGCGAAAGGCATGCCCGCCCGCCGTACGAACTCCGTCTCTTCAACCTGGCCGGTATCCCGACCTGGTGCGAGGTCGTCGACAGTGACCCCGATCTGGGCTGGATTCCCGCAGTCCTTGACCACTCCCGGCCGCAGACCGCTCTGGACCTGTTCGCCGAGAACGGCCGAGGATTGATCCTGGTCCGCGAACTCTCCCAGCGGCACTGTCGCGCCTACGCCACCACGACCTTCATCGCCAACACCCCCGCCAAGGCCATCGCCTTCGCCCTCCCCACCCTTGCGGGAACTCGCCTGACCTGCCCACCCCTCCTCCACCTGGGCCGCCACTCAGCACGTCTCCTACTGACAGACCCCTCTGCCGCAACCGAACATGACCAGGACAGCTAAAACACCGCCCTTGGTTCGAAGCAGAGTGCCCTTCTTCTGCCGGTACCTGAGGGCGCCCCCGGACCTTGATCATCGCGACGTCCGCAACCACGGCATTCTTCCCGCGCGGCCACGTCCACAGCGAACACAACGCTCACCACCCACACCACAAAACAGGACACCCCGCAGAGGCCATGGCATCATGGTGATCACACGGTTTTGCAGCAGACCTCCCGGGTTTTCTGCACTACCGGAGGTTCACTGCAAAACAGCGCCGAATCCCCTCGGTAAACAGGCCACTGACCTGGGACTTTACCTTGGGGTCCTCATCGCCCCTACGAGGGGTCGCAACGCAGCGTCCACCACGGAGGAGATCCGTTCCGTGGCGGGTCCTCATCGCCCCTACGAGGGGTCGCAACCCGGAATCCACAGGCCGGCGGAGACCCCGGCGACGAGGTCCTCATCGCCCCTACGAGGGGTCGCAACCAGCCTTGACGGCGCCGATGCGGCACCAGGTGCGGAGTCCTCATCGCCCCTACGAGGGGTCGCAACCCGCCATGGAAGCTACAGCAGCGCGGATCAGCGCCAGTCCTCATCGCCCCTACGAGGGGTCGCAACGAGTGCCACTCACGCCTAAGTTCAAAGAGGTGGTCGTCCTCATCGCCCCTACGAGGGGTCGCAACTCGCCTCTCCATGCTGCTGCCCATTACTCCAAAATCCTGTCCTCATCGCCCCTACGAGGGGTCGCAACTTCAAGGTCGACTGGCAGCCGGAAGAGACGGTCGAGTCCTCATCGCCCCTACGAGGGGTCGCAACTCCCACTCGATACCGTTACCGGTTTCGTCTGAGATGTCCTCATCGCCCCTACGAGGGGTCGCAACATGCCCCAGCCGCGGGAGGGCCACAGGCCGATGCGGAGGGTCCTCATCGCCCCTACGAGGGGTTTTCTCTTTGTCCATCTGTAGATGGGTGAAAGGAAAACACGATGGGGAGGACGGCGGATGCGGCTTTCTCGGGGTGGGAGAGGTCAGGTGAGGACGCTGTGGGAGGGGGCGTCGGGATGGGTGGTGGCGGCGCTGGCGGGTGTGGCGGCGGCGGTGGCCGCGGGGACCGTACCGGATGTGATCAAGGGGTGGATGGGGGACCAGAAATGGTTCCTGACGGTGCTCTGCGTGGCTGCGGCGGCGGTGTTCACCGGTATCAACCTGTGGCAGCAGCGCAGCAGGGGCGTGGGCATCGTGATCGCCTTGCCGAGGGAGAACTGGCGGGGGCCGTGGAGCGATCAGTGGGTCAGTGCTGCCGTCAATCACGCTCGGCGTAGTCACGATTCCTGCTTCGTCGTACGGCGGGAGATCGAGGTGGCGGTGCCCGGTGCCGATCCGGTCACCAAGGTCGCCGCACGAGAGGCCCGCGAGGATGCGCTTGAGCTGGCCTACGAGCTGGTGAGCGCGCGGCTGGCCGAGTTGTCGGAGTCGGACCCGTCCACGCCGGTGTCGCTTTACGTCAACGCCGCGTTGCCCGACGCCTTCGACCTGGGGGCGAAGTTCAAGTTCAACGTGCAACGGGATCTGAGGGGCATCAGCCCCGATCTTGGACTGGGGCGATCCGTACAGAAATCTGACGCGGAGCCGGACGAGTTCGGTGGGAGTGTGGGGCCGGTGCTGCCGCAGCGGTCGGAGCGGGCGCAGTCGGACTTCTTTCCCTCGGTGAGGATCAGCAGCCGGTTGAAGGATCCGCTGACCTCGGCGGAAGCGGTGCGGGCGGCGAAGCTGGCGAGGGTGGTCGAGGAGCCTGACTTCGAGGGGGACGTCGAGGGAGGGGCGGTCGCCCTCGTGGTGCATCTGGCGGACAACCCGATGATGGTCGCCCAGGCGTTGCGGGCTGCGGCCGATGGCTGCGCGGACACCGGTGGGCGATGGGAGCGGTGCCGTGCGGCCCTGGTCATCGACGGCGGGCCGTCCAACCTTCCCGAGACGGCCGCCGACTTCGAGCTGGCCGTCCGGCATGTCTACGCCGCCTGGCGAGCCTGGATGGCGGCCCACCCGCGGTACGCCGAGCTGCGCACCCGGTTGTTCATCACCGCTCCGGCGAGTGTGGCCTTCGCGTTGGGCTGGCTGATCGGCCACGAGGTGCGGGCGGTTCCGCATCCGTATGAGACGTGTCGTGACAAGACGCCCTTCCAAGAGATGCCCTCGTAAGAGATGCCCTCATACGAGGCGCACCTTCGAGAGACGCACTCCCGAGAGATTCGTTCAGACGAGACAGGAGAGTCATGTACGTCGTCGTGATCGGTACGGCGGGTAATCAGCGGTACATCTTCTCCTCCAACAAGCGGCAGGAGATCGTCGGCGCTTCCGACCTGATCACCCGGGTGGAGGGAGCCTGGGCCGACGAGGCGCTGAAGAAGGCGTTCCCCGGTTTCGAGCGGAAGACCTGGCGGCTCGATCCCCATGGCGCGGAGCTTGTGGTCGCGGGGGCGGGTGGGATCACCGTGCTGACCAAGGACGGGGAGGCCGGGCGACGGCTGGTGACCGAGCTGACCGCCCTCGCGCTGCTCCGCGCACCGGGCCTGGATGTCTGCGGTGTGGTCGCCGAGTACATCCCAGGCTCACTGGCCGAGCGGATGGGAGAGGTACGGAAGGAACTGGCCGCCGTGCGGGAGGCGCGGCCGGGGCCGCAGGCGAGGTTCCTGCGGTTGCCGCTGGTCGAGGACTGCGGGTCGAGCGGGTTGCCGGCGACGGAGATTCACCGTGAGGGGAGCGGCGAACCGCTGCGACCGAGATCGGCCGCATCGGTGGCGAAGCTGGCCGCCTATCGGGGTGCGCTCGACCGGATGGCCGTGATCGCCTCCAGAACTCAGCGGGAGATGAGAGAGGTCGCCGATCGGTTGGGGATGAGGACACCGTGGGTCGCGGTGTCGCACGCCGACGGCAACGGCTTCGGCGCGGTCTTTCAGAGTCTGCGCGAGATGGTGAAAGACGACTCCGGCTATGTCGACCTGCTGAGGAACGTCTCCCAGGCCACCGACGCATGCGCGAAGGAGGCGTTCAAGACGGCGCTGAGTTGTGTCAAGGAAGAACTCGGCGAGCCCCCGGCGATCCTGCCGCTGGTGATCGGTGGTGACGACCTGACGGTGGTGTGCGAGGGCGAGGTGGCACTGTCCTTCACCCGGCACTACCTGGAGGCGTTCGAGGAGGAGACGGCCACAGACCCGAGGCTCGCCCTGGTGCTGGAAAGGCTGGGCCGCGAGAGCCTGGGGGCGGGGGCCGGAGTGGCGATCGTCAAGCAGAACTACCCGTTCCACTTCGCCTACGACCTGGCCGAGGAACTGATCGGCACCGAGGCGAAGCGCGTCAAGGAGCGGGGTTCGGCGCTGGCGTTCGCCGTACTGCTGGAGAGTTCCGCCCCTGACCTGAAGCGGATCCGCCAGGCGGGCGGCGCCGGAGGGTCGGCCTCTCCGTACCTGGTGGGAGCGGCGGGCCGGAACGACGAGGCGTCGGGATGGACCTGGCAGGACCTGGAGCGGCGGGTGGACGCGCTGAAGCGGCGCGATCCCGGATCGGGGGAGTTGCTCATCCCTCGTGGCGTCGTCCACGACCTGCGCGAGGGACTGCACCTGGGGGCGGAGGTCGCGGCTTCCCGGCTGGAGCTGCTGCGCCGCCGGTTCGAGGGAGATCGCGAGCGTACGGCGGCGTTGCTGCAGCTGGTGGAGAAGGAAAGCGGGTCGCTCTGGCTCGATGACCTGGACGGCGGGGAGGGGCCCGTGACGGGGCTGCCGGACGCGATGGTGGCGCTGCAGTTCCTCAAGGCCGGGAATGAGGCGGAATGAAGGACGGTGACGTGCGGGAGACGCGCGAGATCGGCGAGTTCGACATCTCACTGTTCATGATCAGCGATTGGCGGGTGGGTACCGGGACGGGCATTCAGGGATACACCGACCGCCTCATCCAGCGGGACATTCGAAACGCGAAGGACACGGGTCGTCCCGTCGAGAAGGCCACACGGGCTCCCGCCGCGCCGATCGTTCCGGCCAAGACGCTGGTCGGGGTCTGGCGGGACTCCTGCGAGCTGGCGGCGCACGCCCTGGACAGCGGGCCCACCGGGGTGTGGCACGACTGGCTGCGGTTCCTGTTCGGCGGGCAGTACGCCACGGACACGAACGCGCTGCGGCCCGCCGCGCTGGTCGTCGAGGGGCCGCTGCGGTTCCCGGAAAGGCTCGCCGAGCTGCTGCGGGAGCGGCCGATGGTCGCCTGGGCGACGACGTTCCGCAAGCCGGGGGTGGCGATCGACGCGCGTACCGGGACCGCCAAGGCGAACATGTTGCGGTTCGAGGAGATGGCCCGCGCCGGGGTCACCCTGACCGGCCGGGGACGGATCGACGGGTTCGCGGAGTTGAGCCAGGCCCAGCGGGAGGTGGCCGGCGCGCTGCTGGACGCGGGGGCGCGGCTGCTGGAGACCATCGGCGGCAAGCGGCGCCGAGGGGCGGGGCGGTGCAGGCTGACCGTCGAAGGGGCGGGGTTCGCCTCCGACTGGACGATGCCGGACGAGCCGGTGCCGCCTCCGTCGATCTCGCCGTACGTGGTCGCCGACCGGCCCGCGCCCGCGTCCCGGACGGCGCGGGCGGGCTGGGAGCGCGCGGAACTGGTCATCACGGTGAAGGAGGCCGTGCTCGTCGCGGCCACCGTGATGGGCAACGTGGTGCGGGGCGCGACCCACATCCCCGGCTGGTGCCTGATGCCGGAGGTGACCCGGCGGCTCGGCGGGGCCGCGCACGCCCTGGTCCGTACCGGGGACCTGCTGGTCACGGCCGCCACCCCGGAGTCGGAACAGGGCATGCGAACCTTGCAGGCGCCCAGGGTCCTCGTCCATGAGAAGGGCCGGAGCGCGGTCGTGGGCAACCGGATGGCCGATGCCAAGGCGTCCGGCAAGCCGTACCGGGACGGGTACGTCGCCGTGGAAACGGAAGGGGAGGCTTCCCCTCAGGTGGTGCACCCGCCGCTCACGGTGCGCATGCACAACAGCGTCGGCGACGAAGGACAGCGGCCGATCAGGGAGATCGGCGGCGTCTACGTCTACCGGGCGCTGGCCACCGGGACCGTGCTCCGTGCCGAGGTACGGGTCCGGGCGGGCCTGCTTGAGGAGGGCTGGGAGAAGCGGCTGGGAGGACGGTGGCGGGTCGGCCGGTCCTCCAAGGACGACTACGGACAGGTGGAGGTCGAGGCACGCCTCGTCGAGGACCGGCCGAGAGGCGGAGGGGAGGGCGGGCTGCTCCGGGTGTGGCTGCTGTCACAACTGCTGGTCCGCGACGCGCGGTTGCGACCCAGCACCGAGGCGGTCGACGTCGGGAAGGCGCTGGAGCAGGCCCTGGCCAGGGCCGGGGCCGGCGGGGTGCGCCTGGAGCCGGTGACCGAGCAGCGGGACGGGAAGGTGAGTGTCGCGCTCGGGACCCACCGGACGGAGAGCTGGCATCGGGGCTGGGGTCTGCCTCGCCCCACCCTGTACGGGCTGGCCGCCGGGAGCTGCCTGACGTTCGAGGTGAGCGGCGGGCCCATCGATCCGGCGGCACTGGCGGAGGTACGGGCCGCAGGGGTGGGGGAGCGGCGGGCCGAGGGGTTCGGGCAGGTGGAATTCGACCATGACCTGCTGCTGCGGTCCTTCACGGCTCCCGATCCGGCCGACCCCGGGGCCGCCGCAGAGCCGGAAGCCGGTGCCGTCACCGGCTCTTGCGTCGTGTCCTCCGCTCCGCACGTCGCGGCCGGGGATCTCGGGCTCATCGCGCCGGGTGAGGAGGGCTACGAGAACGCGCGGATCTTCGAGCGGGCGGCCTGGCGGGCGGAGATCCACCGGGCCTGCGAACGGATCAGAGGAGAGCGGGAGCGGCGGCTGCGGATCATCCCTGACGGGGTCTCCAACACCCAGCTCAACGCGCTGCGGGAGATCGTCCGCGACCTGTCCTCCGGCCGCGCCGCAAGCCGGCTGAACCGGCTCACCAGGACCAAGGCGGGCAGGTCCGACTGGCCTGACGAGGCGGTGGAGCGACTGCGCGCGCTCCTCGTCGACGACGACCCGGTCTGGACGCTGCTCGGCCTTCCCGAGGGGGAACTGGTGGTCACCGAGGACGGCGTCACGGCGTTGCGCGCCGAACTCCGCGACGAGGCGGTACGGGTGCTGGTCACCACGTGCCTGGCCGCGCACAGCCGCGACGAGGCCGTGAGCAACGGTGACCCGATGGGACAGAACGGCCATGAGGCCGGGGGCGACGGCGGCGTCGCGTCCGGCGGGGCCGAGGGCGCTTCGACGGTGAGGGGGACGCGATGAGCATCAGGGTGGGACGGCATGTGACGAGCAGGATCCGAGCGCGGGGCTGGTTGCGGACCGAGTCGCCGCTGCATGTCGGGGGCCTCGCCGACGACCCCTCGGAGTCGCTGCCGATCGCGGTGGACGGCCTGGGCCGTCTGTACGTTCCCGGCACCACGCTGGCCGGGGTGCTGCGGAACTGGTCGCGCGGTGCCGATCCGGAGTCCACGGACCTCGACCCGCTGTGGGGCTTCATCCCCAAGGACAGGGAGAACGACGAAGGCCGGGCCAGCCGGGTGATCGTCGCCGATGCGCTGATCACCTCCGAGGCCAGGCTGGACGAGCACGGCCTGCCCGCCACCCCGCTCGACCCGGCCCGCCTGGAGCTGCGGCAGTCGGTCGGCATCGACCGGAGGACCGGTACGGCGGCGCAGGAGTTCCTGTACGGCAGGGCCGTCGTACCGGCCGGATGTCACCTCAGGCTGGAGATCGACATCGAGTCCGACGAGGAAGGACCCGCCGACGAGGCCAGGATGGGAGCCCTGCTCGAAGCGTTGCGCGCCGGCGAGGTGCGGGTCGGCGCGGCGACGGGCAGGGGCCTGGGTGCGGTACGGCTGCTCGATGATCCGTTCGAGCTGTTCGCGGACCGGTTCGACACGCCGGAAGGGCTGCTGGCCGTGCTCAGGAACGATCCGGGTCGCGCCAGGTCGGTGGCGTCGTTGCGACCCGCCGAGGCGCGGCTGCCACCCCGGCGCGAGGTGCTCGACGTGCGCGTCACCTGGACTCCGAAGGCGCCGGTGATGGTCCGGGCGGGTGCGGCGGGCCTGGTCGTCGACACCCTGCCGCTCACCACCCGCGTCGATCGCCGTCACCTCACGCTGGTACTGCCGGGCGGGTCGGTCAAGGGAGCGTTGCGTGCCCACGCCGAGCTGGTGGAGCGCACCGCACGCGGGGTCGACGCGCCTTCGGCCGGTCCCGGTGCCCCGGCGGGGGAGTACAGCACGGTGTTCCGCGCGCAGCTCGACCAGTTGCCCGCCGTACGGGCGCTGTTCGGCTCGGCTCGTGACGACGGCGCGGATCGCAGGGCGGGGGCGCTCCGCGCGGAGGAGTGCATCGCGCAGACGGTCGTCCCCGACACGCTCTGGGACGTGGTCACCGGGGCCGAGGTCCCGGGGGAGGGGGACGCCGCCTCCGGCGAGCAGCCCGAGCTGGCCGAGTCCGTCCACGACCGGCTGGAGGAGCTGGGCATGGCGCAGGCCGACCACGTGGCGCTGGACCGCTGGACCGGTGGAGCCGCCGACGGACGCCTGTTCAGCGTGCTGGAACCACACGCGGTGAACTGGGAGCCGCTGCGGCTCTCCGTCGACCTCACCAGGCTCGACGCCGAACGGGACAGCGCGCTGGCCCTGCTCCTGCTCACCCTCAGAGATCTCGCCGACGGGCGGATCCCGCTCGGCGCCCTCACCAACCGAGGGTTCGGCGACATCGACGTCACCGAGATCTCCCTGACCGGCGGTCCGTGGCCGGAGCCGGTCACGCTCTCCTGGGCACTGGGCTCACCGGAGATCTCGCCCATCGCCCAGGCCTGGACCGACTATCTGGCGCGGGATCTCGTGCGGGCCTTCGCGCCGAAGGGACTTCGATGACCACCCTGTACGGCGGCGCCGCCACCGGCGTCACATTGCCCCGGGCACTGCGGGAGGCCGGGCTCGCCGGGGGATGCGCCCTGCTCACCGCCCCCTCGGCCTACCACGTCACCCGGATTCAGGAGGACGGCTGCGTCACCCCGGCCGGACCGGTCGACCTCTCCACGGTCTACGAGGCGCGGGCCTTCACCCCGCAGGTGGAGCTGCGCTGGGTGGAGGCCGGATACGCGGTCCTGCTGACCGAGGATCGGAGCCTGCTGCCCGCGTTCTTCGGCGAACCGCTGGAGGAACTGCCCGCGGTGAAGACCGCGGAGGCCCGCTATCTGGTCTGGGGCGAGGCCGGCGGGCCGGTCTCCGGGGGCGCGGAGGCCGCCGCGCCGGGCTGGGTCACGCTGCGCACCGCACGGATCGGCGCCCTGACGGTGCCCATGGCGCCTTCCCCCGCGCACCGGCGGGTGCGGCTGACCGCCCGCGAGTACATCGTCGCGGACAAGGCGCACGGCAACGCCTACGTCGCGGAGGAACGCCTGATCGGGTTCGAGCCGTACACGCCGGAGGAGAACGCGCGATGAGCGAGGACATGAAATTCCGTAATCCCTACACGTTCGTTCCGGCGTTTCCCCGGGACGGTCTGCCGAAGCCGCTCGGTGACGGGTCGCCGCTCGGTGCCGATCCCGGCAAACCGGGTCACGGGTCCGGCAGGGACCGGCTGCACCCGGAGCGCTGGACCGGCCGGATCGGGGTCAGGCTCACCGTGGAGACGCCGCTGCTCCTGCTGGACACCGCGCGGAAGACGGCACTGTCCCAGGAGGCGGGCTCCGAGGGGGCGGATGCTCACCGGGTCTATCCCGTCCAGGTTCGCGGCGGCCGGCCTCACCTGGCCGCGACCGCGCTCAAGGGCATGCTGCGCTCCGCCTACGAGACCGTCACCAACTCCCGCTTCGGCGTCTTCGAGGCCCACGACACCCGGCTGGGCTTCCGTCGTGGCGCGGACTACGCGTTGAAAATGGTGCCGGTTCGTATCGGGGCCAACGGAGTTCTGTATAGGTACCAGCAGGCAAAACTTGAGATGTATGACAGGGAATCCGGCGAGTGCATCCATCCCCGTGACGGTCAGAAAGCCCCCCGGCATCTGGAGGAACTCCGCGCTCTGATCGAAAGCAAAAAAGGGAAAGCAGTCACCGTGGTCAAGTTCGCCGCCAAGGACTCCGGCGGGAAGCTGACCCCGGAGAACGGGCAACGGCTGGTGGAAGGGATCGCTTTCATCACCGGACCCAACGTCGAGGGGAAAAAATTCGAGCGCCTGTTCTACATGGAAAAAAGGAAGGGCGCGCCGAAGCTTCGGTTGGCCAGACCGTGGAGTGAGATCGAAAAGCAGTGGAACGACCTGATAGCCGACTGTCAAAAGGCGCACAAACCTGCGCGGTTATATGAACGCGAACGGTCCGACGGTAGTGTCGCCGGGCCGGGAGAGCGGATCGGTGAAGGGCCGGGCCTGCTCGCCTGGAGCCCTCATCTGTACGACGAAGCGTGGAATGAGCTCAAGGAGGGTGATTTCTGCTATGCCCATCTTGATGAAAACGACTGTGTCGACCGGCTCTATCCGGTCCTGATCCCTCGGGATCTCTATCCCGTTCCTCCGTCCGCGCTGCTGGACAAGTCGCTTGCTCCTGCGGCCCACATCGAAGAGCTCTCCTTTGCCGACAGAGTGTTCGGCTGGGTGGCTCCGAGCGGGAAAGGCGCACGGCCCTCGGCCTACCGCGGGCGGTTGCGCGTCGGCCCGGTCGCCTGTGAGCAGGACACTGACGAGGCGGTGGAGCGGTTCGGCGGCGACGGCCTTCCGCTGGCGATCCTGGGGCAGCCCAAGCCCCAGCAGGGACGCTTCTATCTCGCGGCGTCGATGAAGGAGCCCGATCGGCCGATCAAGGACGGAACGCCGAAGGAGAAGCTGTACCAGCCCGGTCAAGGGCTGCGTGGCCGGAAGGTGTACTGGCACCATGCCGGGTTGAACCGGCGGGATCACTGGAGTGAGGGGCAGGGAACGCACGACCCCACGCAGGTCCGGATCAACGGCTTCTACCGCGAATATCGCCGCCCCCGTACCCCGTACGACGACAAGGGCGGCCCGACATCTGACGGAAGGCGCTATCGGACGGAGGGCACGGAGCAGCGTGACACGCAGAACCGGTCGATCATGGGCTGGGTGCGTCCCGGGACCACCTTCCGGTTCGTCATCGAGGTCCGTGATCTCGACGAGCACGAACTGGGGGCGCTCGCCTGGCTGCTCACCCTGCCGCAGGGGCACTTTCATCGACTCGGTCTCGGCCGGCCGCTCGGCTTCGGCAGCGTACGGCTCGACGTCGACGAGGAAAGCACCGAACTGCACTCCGGCGCGGAGTACGCGGCCCACTACCGGAGTCTTTCCGGGACCCTGCCAGAGGTCGACGGCTTCGAACGACTGATCCGAGCGGGGGAGACGTTCACCCGGATGCTGGGGGAGGTGAAGTACCTGGCCAAGGTCCGTGACGCGATGCTCGCCGTCTCACGTGGCGACCCGAGACTTCCGGTGCACTACCCCCGTACACAACCGGACTGGTCACCGGAAGACCTCCCCGCGCCGCCGGATCCGCGTGGCAGGAGCTACGAGTGGTTCACCGAGAACGAGAGGCCGGAGGGCAAGCGGATCGCCTCGGGCCGGGGGCGATCGCTGCCCGCTCCGGAGAAGGACGCGAAGCCGCTGACCGTCTATTCGGTTGAGAAGGAGGACCGGACAATAAAAAAGGGGAACCAGCCTGATCGAGGTTCGTATTCCTCCGACAAGGGAGGAAAAGGGCAGATAAATGGCGGTGGAAGACGGTCGTGAAGACGAAGGGCGAAGCTCTGACCTGTGCTCTGAGGTGGATTCGGCCGGTGGGACCGACTGGAAGTCCTCGTCGGCTTTTCGGATACCTCTAGCTCTCGATCGCCGGTGGTTTCGCCGTTTTCATCGCGAGTTCCGTCATGGATGACTTACCGTTAGCCCGGTTGGTTTAGTTTCGCCTGCTATGCAGGGGGTGCCGTGGTGGGCAAGACCGAGGGAACGCTGCTCGTGCACGCGATCGGCGGCGGGGATCTGGGATTCGCGGGGGAGCGGAGCCTCGCCGGGGTCACCCCCGACTTCGAGGGTAACCCCGGCGCGACGGGCAAGGACCGCCGCCCGCTGCGGAAGATCTTCGAAGGTCTGGCCGACCTCCCGCTCTCCCAGGTCGTACTGCTGGGCACGACCAACCGGTACGGCCCCGGAGACGAGACCTTCGCCGGTTGGGCCGACGAGGTCCGGGAGCGACTCGTCTCGGAGGCGGGACTGTGCGGTGCGTGCTTCGACCCGGAGGCGGTCTCCGTCGTACGCGTCGAGGCTCCCGGGCTCACGGAGACCTCGAAGGCGCTGAGACGGTGGCTGGCGGAACGTCATCCCGACGACATCCTGGTCACCTGTGGTTCGGGGGCGTTCGCGCTCAGCACGGGCGCCCTCTGCGCCGCCCTGGAGACGCGCCGCCCGGCTCGGATAGTGCACATCGACCGCCCGGGTCGGCCGTACTCGCTGGACCGGCCACGGGACATGGCCGCGCACCTGGAGTCCTGGCTGCTCCGCTACCGGTTCTGGGACGCGCTGGCCGAGGTGGATCCGGGGAGTCGGTCACTTTGGGAACTGCTCGCGGCCAGGCAGGCCGGGGACATCGAGCCCGCCGGAAAGCTGAGGGAACGGTCCACGGTCCCCGAGGTGCCTGGCCTCACCTCAGGAAAGATCGACAATTTCGCGCAGGTCTGGCCCACCGTGCAGGCGGCGCTCTTCGAACGGCTTGGACGCGGAGAGGCCGCCGACCACGGTCTGCTTCGTGCCTGGTTCGCCGAGCATCTCCGGAGGCTGTTCAAGAAGGAGAGAGAGGCCCTGTCCGCGGAGACCGAGCGGAGAGTCGGAGCGCTCGTCACCGCACTGGGCGACCGGGCCGGTGGGAGCGGCGGACTGTCCGGAGAGATCATGACGGCGGCCCGTGCGGTCACGAGCGACGTCACCAGCGCCTGCGCCAGGATGCTCAAGGACGCCGAGTTGACCTCCCTCTATCTGGAGGCCGCCGGCCACCAGGCGCACCTGAAACCGGAGCTTCCGGCCGCCGGGCCGCTGCCGCCGACCCTGCTGGAGGCCGCGGCCCGGTGGGAGCGGGGCGACTCCGGGTTCGGACTCGTCGCGGAGACGGGCAGGATCGGCTGGCCCGTGCTGGGCAGTGGTGACGTCCTTGGGCTCCTGGCCGTCGGCCTGGAGCGACAGGGCAGGGAGGGCGAGGATCGGCGGGCGGTGACCGAGGTCCTCGCCGAACTGTGCGCCCGGCGGGAGTCGCTGCTGCGCCGGGGCACCGTACGGCTCCGCCTGCTGGCCAGCGCCGAGACCCTGGAGCGGGCCCATCGGCTCGCCGCGACGTTCGGCGGTGGGGCGGACGTGGACGTGCGGGTGATCGAGATCGTCTCGGGAGATCTCGGCGAGATCAGGGACACTGTGGTCGGCGCGTTGGGTTCCGAGGCGGTACCCACCGGCCAGCCGGGCTCCGGCAGTCTGCGCGATGTCGACGAGGTGGTGCTGGTGCTCAACCCCGGGCCGCCGCTGGCGAACTACGGCATGATCGCGGCGGCGGTGGAGTGGTCGCTGACCGCGGCCTGCCCACTCTGGGTGACGGAACTGGTCCGGAGTCCGGGTGGCACTTCGGAACTGCGCAGCGGCCAGCCGGTGGTGGCGCACCTTGGTGCGGACCGGGTGCTGGCCGGTCTGGCGGTGAGCGCCGTCAGACGGCTGGACCTGCGCACGGCCCGCCGTCTGATCGAGCGCGGTTCGGACACCCTGCGTGAGGTGCTGCCCGCGCTGGCGAGCCTGGAGAACGACCTGTTCGGCCCCGGTGAGGACGGCTGGACGGGAAGGGAACGGCTGGCCGTCGCCCGGCGGCGGCTGCTGCTGGTGGCGGAGGTGTGGCGTGACCGTCCGGCGCTCGCCGCCTATCTCGCGGTGGCCGCCCTGCGGCCCGCGCTCTTCGGATGGAAGGCATGGGAACGCCTCCGTAAGAGGAATCCCGCGCTGGACGCTCTTGGGAGACGGGCGAACGGAGCGCTGCAGGGGCACGCCCTGGACCAGTGGGAGCGCGGGGGCCGCCGGAGGCGTGTCGGGGCCGATCGCGGTCATCGGGACGTGCGGGACCTGATGCGGCAGGCCGTAAGGGAACTGGACGGACCGGCTGTCGGCGACGACGCGCTCATTGATCAGTATAAATCGGTCATGGACGCGCTTGATGTCATGTATCAGGAAACTGCTTGACTCTGTTCACAACTCCTGACAGTCTGATTTTCGTTCAACGGCGACGCCCGCGAGCTTGAGTGGTTCATGACCGCTCCTTCTGAGGGCCTCGGTTTTCGAGGCCGATGTGATGAGAACGCGTCTCACGACGTGTTCCTCCGCCATGCCTCGGAAGGACCTCATGATGAATCTCGCCGCCGTCGCCTCCCCTCAGCAGGCGATCGCGTTCCCCGCCTTCTTCGCCCTCGTCGCTCCCGCCCTGCGTGACCTTGCGCGCGTACCGCTGCGCAGGGCTCGCCACGACGGCGGGCACTGTGCCGGAGTCGAAGGGACGACGCGTTGGTGCGACGAGTGCGAGGAGACGATCGACGAGATCCTGCTCGGCGTGTACACCAGGCTGGGCGAGGCCCTGGCGGGCAGGCCGCCCCGGACCCGGAGCGGTGAGCCGGTGCGTGAGATGGAACTGATCGTCCAGTGGCTCACCTCGCCTGCGGCGATCATCGAGGAGGTCGGTCTCGCGGCCCGTCGACTGCGCGGGCGGCCCGGTGCCGGAGAGCCGGCCGGGCTCCGCGCGGCCCGCGCCCAGCTCGTTCACCATCCGCTGAAGAGCTTCGAGGCACGCGTACGGCGCGAGAGCGCGATGAGCCGCGGCGCCTCCGCCAAGCCGGAACGGGATCTCCGGACGTCGAAGTGGGCGTCGCCGCTGCGGGAGGACGAATTCGCCTTCGAGTTGCTGGTCGACGCCCTCATCCGGTTGCGAAACGGTGCCTGTGACCCCTACGAGATCCCCGCGGGCCATCACCGTCACGGACTCGACCCGCGCACCGCGGTGCGCTCGCTCCGTGCCGCATTGGACCGGCTCCGCGCGCTGCGGCCCGATTTCTACCGGGCCAACGTGACCGCCCACCTGGAGGGGGAAGCGTTCTTCCCCGAGTCGTCCCCCGCGTTGAGCCTGTCCCCCGAGGATCTGCTCGTCCATGACGAGGAATCCGAGCTGGCCCGCCGTACGCTGGCCACGCTGCTCGCCGGGGAGCGCACGACGGACCGGCATGTTCACCACCGGCTGCTGCTGAGCGGCATCTGCGCGGTCGTCCCGATGAGCGGCGCCGACCTGATCGCCTACGCCGCCCAGAACCTCGGGCTCGTCTCCACGGCGGCGGAAAGGTTCGTGCGGCGGCTCATCCGGCTCGCCTCCCTGGCAGGACCGGACTGGGTCGCCGAGCGAGTGGAGGCGTCGAAAAGCAACGACGGCGCTGGTGAGGCGGATCCGGCGGGTCTGCCGGTGCGGTCAGCCGCAGTCGCAACTACAGCACTCGCAGCACCCGGAGCAGCCGTTGCAACACTGCCCGCAGGCGTCGCAGCCGCTGCCGTCGCAGCGCTCACCGCACGAACTGTAGCGCTCCTCGTCCCACGGCGGCCGGTACAGTCCGCAGGTGCAGCAGGCCGCCGACATGCACAGCAGGGACAACAACCCGCCGGGATCCGGCTTCAGCCGCGGGTCGCGAGGGGGCGCCCCGGGGCTCTCCCGCTCGGCCGCGTCGAAGACCCGATCGACGGCATGGCCGGTCTCGGCGACCAGCAGGGCGTTGACGAGGCGACGTCGCTCCAGGTCCAGTTCGGCCACCGCGAGGCGCAGTCCGTGCACGGCGTCGTCGCAGTGCCGCCGCGCGGCGGCGAGGCCGGTGCCCGAGGCCGCCAGCGGGTTGTAGGCTCCGCGGTCGCGGTCGCGGGCCAGGTCCTCGACGGCGTCCAGCAGGTGCGCCAGGCGGCCGAAGTAGCGTCCGGCCTCCTCCAGGGTCTCCCGGTTGTGCGGCTTGCCGGCCAGTGCGGCGGTGTGCCCGAAGGCGGCGGCGACCGCGGCCTCGGTGGGGGCGGTGAGCTGGAGCAGGCTCGGGTCCGGCAGGCGCTCCAGCCGGGTCTGCTCCTCGACCGCGGCCAGGAGCGGGGCGGGATCGAACCCGAGGGCGACGGCCGTACCCGATCCGGCAGCCGACCAGCGGGCGGCCACCCGCCCCGCGCCGGCCGCCACCAACCGGCGGGCGTAGAGGCCGTCGCCGTCCTCGACATGGTCTTTGACCTTTCCCGCGGCCAGGATCAGCGAGACCGCGGCGGCCAGCCGCACCCCCTCGGCCTGGGCGACGTCCGCGCCCTTGAACCCGCGCAGCGCGCAGGCCGCCGCCCGCCGGTGCGGGGAGGAGGCGGGCGCCTGCGCCTCGGTGAGCACGGACACCAGCAGGCCGTCGTAGTTGGTCACCAGCCGGGAGGCGTGCCCGTGCTCGTCCCGCAGGGCCAGGCAGAGCCCGCACAGGTGCGCCATCCACTCCTTGAACAGCCCGCCGCACATCCCGTGCCGGCATGGGCGAACGATCCCGAACATGTGTCCCTTCCGTATGTGATCGGTGGTGCCCAGCCTGCGGGCCCCGACTTGTCACACACTTGCGGATGGCGGGTCAACCCGGTGAACCGTGCGCCCGCGTCGCTCGGCTGCCGCTGCGGAAGTTCGCCCTGAGTACTGGAGGTGCAAAACGCACATTATCGGTCTGAGCTCTTCCGCAGGCCGTAGATCCTGCCACGAAGCCAGGAAAGTCCAGAGTTCGACTTCGCCGTGGTCGTGGGCCGCCATGCGCCGAGGAGAGGGCCGGCCGGAAGCCGAGAACACGCGGTGATCACTGGCGTGGCACGGAGATTTTCCGGCAGCTGATCGGGAAGTCGCGTCGGGGACCCCGGGGCTCTGGGAAGGACTCGGCTCAGCCGGACGTCCCGGCCTCCAGGATCGAGACGATGGAGAAGAGGGTGAAGCACACCGCGCCCAGCCCCACCAAGACGCGGGCGGGGATGAAGAACTGCGGATCGGTGACCGCCGCCTCGGAGAGGAAGGCGGAGAAGAACAGGCAGATCAGCGCGGTGGCCACCGGCAGGATGGGGATGCGGTTCGCGAGCGGGAAGGAGCGGCGCCATACCAGGGCCAGCAGCAGCGCCTTGGACAGGACGCTGAAGCAGACCAGCGCCAGACCGATCAGGATGTAGCCGGGGGCGATCCGGTAGGGCAGGTCAGAGCCGAGCAGGACGTACAGGCCCAGCGCGAAGCTGACCGTTCCCATGATGACGACCAGCGAGCTCCACCGGTATCGCTCCGTCTCGCCGAAGACGTTGCGAACTTGACGGACGATGCTCGCCACCAGGGCGATCAGGCTGGCACAGATCGCCGACAGCCCGAAGAGAACGTGGCCGGCGACGTAGGTGGAGCTCTCCCCCTGGAAGAGCAGGCCGAAGGCGAGGCAGGTGGCCCCGAGCACCAGCGGTATGGCGCGGAACAGGACGCTGACCACGATGTTCATGACTTCCTCCGGCAGATCCACCGCGCGGCCTGTCCTCACCGCTCATGACGACCAGACCTCGGCCTTCGTACCGCCGCGCGGAGACACGCCCGTTACAGCACGATCGTCCTACCTGGGCTTTCGGTGTCCCGGTGCCGCCGCCTTCTCCCGTATCCGTACTCCTCGTTTGCCGATTCCATGCCGGTGACAGATGCCGTCCTTACGGTGGAACGAGAGCTTCGATGGCGGTGGCCTTCATCGATTCAGAGCGGAGACGACACCGCTCACCGCCGTGGTGGCCGTCGGCCATGTCGGCTCACGGGGGCGCGCACGCGAGGCCGATGACGTCGGTGTTCCTCGCCCCCCGTTCGAAGGCCATGGAGTATCCACACGCCCCGAGCGCGTTCTTCAGCAACCGTTCGGCCTCGGTGTGGGCTTCGTGAAACGGCCGCAGGCCGATGAGTGTCACCCCGGCCGCCCGCCGGAGCCGGTGCGCGGCGCCGAGCAACTCGGCGGCGCGGTCGTGACGGCCGGTGGCGGCGACGGTCCAGGCGAGCGTCTCAAGGCCCCACACCGGCCCCCAATGGTCGTCGATGTCGTACTGGCGGCGCAGCGCGTCGCGGAACAGGGTGGTGGCACGCGCGGGGTCGCCGTGGCGTGACTCGGCGAGACCGAGGCTCCACAGCGCCCACGAGTGGGCCCAGGTCCCGCCGAGGGCCTCGGCGTCGGCGAGGTAGGTCTTCGCGGAGGCGAAGGCGAGCTCCCGGTCTCCGAGGAAGGCGCAGGCCATCGCCCAGAGCATGGTGGCCATGTGGGCGTCACCGATCGTGCCGTCGGTGAGAAACCGGTCCCTCGCCTGCGCCAGTAGCGCGATGGAGCGGGGGTCGCCGTGGACGAGCATCGCGTGGGCGCCCTCGACGTAGGTGACGGCGGCGGGGACGTCGGCGTCGGGGAGCTGCGCGGTGAGGCGGCGGCAGCGGGCGATGAAGCCTTCGGCGCCCTGCCTGTCCCCCTGGCAGAGAGCGATCCAGGCGATCGTGGCCACCGCGCCGACCTGGAGGGGGTCCGGCAGGCGAGGGGAGAGCGCGAGCCCGCGCTCCAGCCAGTGGCGGCCCTCGCCGATGGTGCTGTTGAAGAACCAGAACCGGGTCCTGGTGAGGTTCACGGTGATCTCCAGCCCGCTCCGCGCCTCGCCGGGCTCGGTGAGGCAGAAGTCCAGCGCGGCCCGCAGGTTGGGAAGCTCCTGCCGCAGGCGCGACAGCCACCCGACCTCGCGGGGGCCGCACCAGTCGGCCGAGGCCCGTGTGGCGGTGCGCCGGTAGTGGTCACGGTGACGCCGCCGCATCGCGGTCTCCTGGCCGAGGTCGACCAGGCGCTCCCCGCCGTACCGGCGGATGGTCTCCAGCAGGCTGTAGCGCGTCGTGCCGCCCTGACCGTTCACGACGAGGATCGACTGGTTCGCCAGGCCCGTGAGGATGTCGAGGACGTCGTGGCGGTCGATGCCCGCCCCCGAGCACACCGCCTCGGCCGCCTCCAGGTCGAACTCGCCGGAGAAGACCGACAGCCGGGCCCACAGCAGCCGCTCCTGCTCGGTGCACAGATCGTGACTCCAGCCGACGACGCCGTCCAGGGTCCGGTGGTGGCGGGGAGCGTTCTCGGTGTCGTCGGCGGCGAGCAGCCGGAACCGGTCGTCCAGCCGGTCGAGTATCTCCCGGGCGGAGAGCGCGCCCAGCCGGGCCGCGGCGAGCTCGATCGCGAGCGGCACACCGTCCAGCCGTCCGCACAGCTGCGCGACGACGTCGCGGTTGTGCGGCGTGATCCGGAAGTCCGGTGCCGAGGCCGTGGCGCGGTCGGCGAGCAGCTTCACGGCCTCGTAGCGGGTCAGCGCAGGCTCGGCCTCCCCGTCCGCCGACGTCACGGGCGGCACGGTGAGGGGCGGCACCGGCAGGACGTGCTCGCCCTGGACGCCGAGCCGCTGCCGGCTGGTGACGAGCACCCGCAGACCGGGCACCGCGCGCAGGAGCGCGGTCACCAGCGTCGCGGCGGCGTTCACCAGGTGCTCGCAGTTGTCCAGCACCAGCAGCGTCCCGCTGTCGCTCAGGTGCTCGATGAGGATGTCCGGGCAGGGGCGTGCGGACTGGTCGCGGATTCCGAGAGCCTGGGCCACGGTCCGGTCGAGGAGTCCGGGGTCGGCCAGCGGGGCGAGGTCGGCGATCCAGGCCCCGTCGGGGAAGGTGGGCGCCAGCCGCGCGGCCAGCCGCAGCGCCAGCCGGGTCTTGCCCACTCCGCCCACCCCGGTCAGCGTGATCAGCCGGCTGGTCTCCAGCAGCCGCGCGGCGTCGTCGAGTCGCCGCTGTCTGCCCACGAACGTGGTCATCTCGCCGGGGAGGTTGCCGGAAGATCTTCTGGCGGTGAGGGCGGGATCGTTGTCGAGGATCCGCTGACGCAACTCCTGCACCTCCGCGCCGGGGCCGACGCCGAGCTCCTCGACGAGGATCTCCCTGAGGGATTGGTAGCAGCGCAGAGCCTCGGCCCGGCGTCCCGACCCGCACAACGCGAGCATCCGCTGCGCCCAGAACCGCTCCCTGAGCGGGTACGCGGCGGTGAGCCGCCGCGACTCGGCGAGCACCTCCTCGTGGCGGCCCAGTGCGAGGTCGGCCTCGATACGGGACTGGAGCGCGTCCAGCCCGCGCTCGGCGAGCACAGGCGCGACCTCTCGCCGCAGGGTCTCCGACGGCACGTCCTGCAGCGGCTCCCCGCGCCACAACCGTAGGGCCTCCGCCAGCAGGGCGGCGGCCCGCTCCGTCGCGTCCGCGGCGAAGGCGGCCCTGGCACGGAGGGTGAGGGTCTCGAAGCGGTGCAGGTCGAGCCGGTCGTCGGCCACCTTGAGTAGATAACCCCGCGGGCAGGTGAGCAGCGGGCCCTCCTGCCCGGCGCACCCCAGCAGGCGTCTGATCCGCAGCACGTAGTTCTGCAGAGTGGCTCTCGCCCCGCCCGGCGGGTCGTCTCCCCACAGATGGTTCGTCAACGTCTCGACGGGGACCGTCTTGTTGGCGTCGAGTAACAGCGAGACGAGCAACGTCCGTAGCCTGGCCGCCCGGATCGGCACCGGGACGCCGTCCCGCAGCACCTCGAACGGCCCCAGAATTCTGAACTCGAGATCCGAGCCTGCCGTTTTCATTACTCAATGTAATCACAAAATCCCTGTTCGTAATCAGGGGTGTGCGTCAAATGCGTCCCGGGTGGGCGGTAATCCCTGGCGTCGCGGGCTCCGGCGAAGCTTGATCGTAACTCTGAGTAATCATCGAGTGATCGTGGAGTGAGTGGCGGGCGGAACGGTGTGCGGTGACGGCGAGGGCGACACGCCCTGCTGATCCTCACTCGACAGGAGGGGGTCTCGTGTTCGGGTCGCCCGCTCGGCGGCCGGTCCTGGCGGTTCGCCGCGCACCCCGCGAGGTCCTGGGGGTGGTCGTTTTCTGATCTCCGTAATGATGGCCGATTCGCCGATATCTAGTGCGATATATGTCGAAATTATCTTGATCGAGACAGAGCGCCCATCCATAGACTTTTCGTACTTAGTGCCCATAACATCAAGCCTTCTTGGGGCGATCTTTGCTGTCCCTTGACCTGTGGTCGGGGTTTTCCACCCCGAGCTGATCGTTCTGAAAGGTGCTTGATGTCTGTACCACCTCTGGTGAGGGGCCCCGGGGCGCCGGCCGCCCTTCGCGGTCCGGGATCGATGCGGCGCGGCGCGGCGGCGCTGGGTCTCGCCGTCGCCATGACCCTGGCCGGGGTCGCGGCGCCCTCGGCCTCCGCCGGCGCGGCAGCCGACCCCTCCGTCGGACCGGTCTTCGTGGACGGCATGGCCCAGCCGGTGTTCTCGTCGAACCGCAACGACTGGATCCGCGAGGAGATGTGGGTCGAGACCTCGATCGACAGTGACGGCGACGGGCGGAACGACCGGGTACACGCCGAGGTCACCCGGCTGCGGGAGACGGAGACGGCGGGGCTGAAATCACCCGTCGTGTACGAGGTGAGCCCCTACTACGCCGGCGGCAACGCGGTCGAGAACCACAACGTCGACCACGAGCTCCACGAGGCGCTCCGCCCCGGCAAGGGCTGGATGAACCGCGGTGGTCCGGTGAAGGACCCGGCGGCCGACGAGCGGCTCGCCGCCGCCGGCGTGGCCGAGGCGGTCAGGGGTGGCGAGGCCCTCACGGGCACCGGGCCGCAGCCCGTCATCAGCACCAGCCACGAGGCCAACTGGCTGCCGCGCGGTTTCGCGGTGGTACACGCCGAGTCGCTGGGCAGCGGTAAGTCCGACGGCTGTCCCACCACCGGTGGACGCAACGAGACCATCGGCGCGAAAGCGGTCGTCGACTGGCTGAACGGCCGCGCGAAGGCGTACGACGCCGCGGGCAGGGAGGTCGGCGCCACCTGGACGACCGGCAAGGTCGGCATGATCGGCACCTCCTACAACGGCACCCTGCCCAACGCGGTCGCGAGCACGGGTGTCGAGGGCCTTGAGGCCATCGTGCCGATCTCGGCGATCTCCAGCTGGTACGACTACTACCGCGCGAACGGCGCCGTCGTCGCGCCGGGCGGCTACCAGGGTGAGGACGCCGACGTGCTCGCGGAGTACGTCTACACCCGCACCGACAGGCAGGTCTGCCGAAGCGTCATCGAAGATCTCGCCAAGGAGCAGGACCGGGTCACCGGCGACTACAGCGCCTTCTGGGACGAGCGCGACTACATGAACGACGTCGACAAGGTCCGCGCCGCGACGCTGGTCGCGCACGGGCTCAACGACTGGAACGTCA
>Ga0233377_1000322_pt1 | contig 24069 bp, 22 predicted proteins | sample ElkDunMinimDraft_6_FD_191540 | JGI IMG/M metagenome (GOLD analysis project Ga0233377, IMG submission 191540) | Fecal eukaryotic communites from dung pellets of Tule Elk in California, USA - Elk Dung E36 | ecosystem: Host-associated > Mammals > Digestive system > Large intestine > Fecal | place...
TTCATCGTCCTGGACGGAGAGATGACGCTGGAGTTCCGCGACCGCAGCGTGCGGCTCGCGGCCGGCGAGATGTACGTGGTGCCCAGGGGCACCGAACACCGGCCGGTCGCGCAGCGCGAGTGCGCGGTCATGCTGGTCGAGCCGCGCGGCGTGGTGAATACCGGCGAGGCCGGCGGGCCGTACACCGCCCCTGGCGATGTCTGGGTCTAGCCGCGCGCACGATCCGGCCGGCGCGCGCGACACGCACGTTTAACGGCCGCGCCGATAGCGTCGCGGCCATGCAGATCCGCCCCGCCACGGCCGCCGACCGCGAGGCCATCCTCGCCCTCGTGCCGCGACTGGCCGAATGCGGCACCCCGCCCGGTCGCGACCGCCAGCAGATCGAGCACGTGGACCTGCGCACGGTGGCCGCGGCGCTGACCGCCCCCGCGCCCGACAGCGCGATCCTGGTGGCCGAGGCGCCGGCCGGCGTGCTCGGCTTTATCCATGTGCGCACGGTGGTGGACTACTACACGCAGTCGCCGATCGGGCATGTCTCGGACGTGGTGGTGGATGCGCAGGCGCAGGGCCAGGGCGTGGGCGAGGCGCTGCTGCAGGCTGCGCAGGACTGGGCCAGCGCGCGCGGCTACCGGCTGATGCAGCTGTTCGTGCTGCCGGAGAACGACGGCGCGCGGCGGCTTTACGAGCGCATGGGCTATCGCACCGAATGGCTCAAGTACATCCGGCCACTGCCCTGACCGGCCGTCCATCCCCCATCCCTGCCACGCCCCTGCAACGGCTGCCGTGCGACAGTGGGCACCCGCAACCCGGAAGCGAGCGATGGACACCACCCCCGAAGCGATCATGGAACTGGAACGCAGGTTCTGGCAGGCGGTGGTGGACATGGACCTGGACACCGCCGGCGCCCTGCTCGACGAGCGCTCGGTGTCGGTCGGCCCTTGGGGCATCCACCATTTCAGCCCGGCCGAATACCAGGCGATGGCGGCGGCGGGCAACGCCCGGCTCACCGGCTTCGAGTTCTTCGATGCACAGGTGGTGTTCCCCGCCGCCGACCTGGCGGTGGCCACCTACCGTGCGCGGCAGGCGTTCACGATGGCCGGCGAGCAGCAGGAGATGGAGGTGTACGACACCACCACCTGGGTGTGCCGGGATGGGCAATGGCGCGCCTGCGCCCATACCGAAACCGCGGCCGAGGGCGACCCGGAGGCGGTGGTGGTGGTGCAGGAGTAAGCGGGTGCGGCTCGCGGCCTGCGCGCTGACGGTCCGCGAGGGCCGCGTGCTGCTGGGCCGGCGCAATGCCGCGCGTGCCTACTACCCGGGGTGTGGGACCTCTTCGGCGGGCACCTGCTGCCCGGCGAATCGCCGGCGACGGCGCTGCGCCGGGAGCTGGCCGAGGAACTCGGCATCGAGGCCGAGGTCGGCGCGGCCGCGATGGTGGTCGCCGGGCCCGATCCCGGCCGCCACGGGCCGGCCACGTTCCATGTATTCCGCATCGACCGCTGGCAGGGCGAGCCGGCCCTGCGCGGCGACGAACACGTGCAGCTGGGCTGGTTCAACCGCGACCAGGCGCCGCGCTGGAACTGGCCGACCCCGCCATCCTTGGCGTGATCGGGCGCCTGCTGCGCTGAGCCGGCGCGCGGCGCCGCTCAGGCGTACTGCGCGGTCTTGACCAGCAGGTGCTTGGCCAGCAGGCCATGCACCCGGCCGATGCCGCGGGCGATGTGCATGGTGGCGAACAGCAGCAGGATGCCGCCGACCAGCACCAGCGGCAGGCTCCAGCCGGACAGCGAGGTGCTCGCAATGCCGTTGTCGACATGCAGCATGTGCCAGCCGTTGATCTGCAGGTTGGTCGTGGCCATGCCGGTCCACACCATGAGCGGCGTGATGATGCAGCTCACCGAGGTGGCGAGCAGGCTCACCGCGAGCGTGAAGTAGACGATGCCCAGCGGCAGCATCAGCACGAAGTACAGCAGGGTGCTCCAGGTGCGCGGGTCGGTGAACATGTCGCCGATGCGCTGCCACAGGCTGCGCCCGCGCACGGTGTACAGCGGCCGGCGCGGCATGCGCTCGCCCAGCATCACTTCCACGATGCGGCCCTCGACCAGCGACAGCACCCGCACCGAGCCGAAGAACAGGATCAGCAGCGGGATGCCGATGATGGTGATCGACAGCCCCAGCCCGATGCTGAAGCCGGTGATCACCCAGCAGAAATAGAATACGCCGGTCGCCAGCGACAGCAGCATGTAGAACAGCGAGGCGTAGGCGCGCGGATCGGCGAACACGCCGAAGAAGCGCGCCAGCACCGAGCGCCGTTCGCGCGGTGGCGGCGTGCGCAGCGCGGTCTGCACCGTCGTCTCGGTGTCGCGGTAGATGTCGGCCACTTCCTCCGGCGCGCCGTAGCTGGACGCCACCGCGGCGATTACCTCGGCCTCGCTGCGGCCGGGGTTCTCGGCCAGCTCCGAGCGCAGGTATTCCTCCGCGTCGTAGAGCGCGTCATGGATGAGCGCGGGGTCGGCGCCGGCGAGCGAACGGCGCAGGTGCTCCAGGTACTCGGGGATCGTGCTCGGCAGGCGTTGGCTGTTCATTCGCAGGTCCCCTCCAGGACGGCGTCGACGGAATCGCGGGTCGCGCGCCAGGCCGCAGCCCGTTCGCGCAGGGCCACCCGGCCCATGGCGGTGATGCGGTAGTAGCGGCGTGGCGGGCCGGCATCGGACGGCTCCACCGAGCTGTCCAGCAGCCCTGCGGCTTCCAGGTTGCGCAGCACGGGGTACAACGCGCTCTGCTTGCCGCTCAGGACGCCGTCGCCGACGCGCTCGAGCGTCTTGGCGATCTGGTAGCCGTACATCGGTTCGCCCGCCCTGCCCAGCACCGCGAGCAGGGCCAGCGACACGGTGCCGGCGCTCAGCTCCTTCTGGAACTTGCGCAGTTGCGTGTCGTCGTGTGCCTCGCTCGCCATTGCCGTTCTCCCACCTACGGCCGGAATGCTATTGCGAAGTTCGCTATAGCGGATGTGCCATTAGTCCGGGGGGAGTTGGATCGGCCACAATCGCCAGGACCTTTCATCCGGAATCCCCGCATGGCCCGACTCGCCCCCGCCGCCCTCCTCGCCGCCGCACTGGCGCTTCCGCTGGCCGCGGCCGAGCCGGACGCGGCCAGGCCACGCACCACCCAGGAGATCCTGGACGCCTCGCAGCCGGCCGACTGGCGCACGCCCGACCCGGCCAACACGCTGTACATGGACCTGGACGCGGGCCGCGTGGTGATCGAGCTGGCGCCGGGCTTCGCCCCCGAGCACGTCGCCAACATCCGCACGCTGGCCTCGGAGGGGTTCTGGAACGGCACCAGCATCTACCGCTCCCACGACAACTTCGTGGTGCAGTTCGGCGATGCCGATGCCGACGACCCCGCCAAGGCCAAGTCGCTGGGCAGCGCCCGCACCGCGCTGCCGGCCGAGTTCGAACGCGGCGCGCGCGGCCTGGCCTTCCACCCGCTGCCCGACCGCGACGGCTGGGCCCCGCAGGTGGGGTTCGCGGACGGCTTTCCCGCCGCGCGCGACGGCGCCGAGGGCCAGGCCTGGATGGCGCACTGCTACGGCGCGGTGGGCGCGGGCCGCAACAACGCGCCCGACAGCAGCGTCGGCGCCGAACTCTATGTCGTCACCGGCCAGTCGCCGCGCCAGCTGGACCGCAACATCACCGTGGTCGGGCGCGTGATCCGCGGCATGGAGCTGCTGTCGGCGATCCGGCGCGGGCCGCCGCCGATGGGCTTCTACGAAGATGCCGCGCAGCGCACGCCGATCGTCGCGGTCGCCCTGGCCTCGGAGTTGCCCGAGGCGGGGCGCGAACGCATCGAGGTGTTGCGCACCGACACGCCCACCTTCGATGCGGTGGTGGAATCGCGCCGCAACCGCACCGACGCCTTCTACCACCGCCCGGCCGGGCACATCGACCTGTGCAACATCGCCATCCCGGTGCGCACGCCCGCCCGGGACTGAGCGCGATCCTCACGCGGCGTTGGCCGCAGGCTGCCTAGTCTGCCCTCGCCCCCCGAACGCCCGAGGACATGATGGCCCTGCTCCGCTTCCGCATCGTCAGCTCCGAAGACAACGTCCGCGCCGTCATGAACCTGCTGCAGAGCCTGGACGGCATCGAGCATGTCGAGGAGGTCGCCGACCTGATGCCGCACATGGACGATCCGGACTCCAGCTCCGCCGGCCTGCACGATGCGCGCGGCGCGGATACCCACGAGGTGGAAGTGGACGTGCCCAACGCCGCCACCGCCCGCAAGGTGCGCGAGGCGGTGGAGGCGCTGGCCTTCGAACTCGATGCCTTCGTCGAGATCGAGGCGAACGACGAGGAGTGAGCCGCCTCAGCCCGCGGCCGGCAGCGCGTCGATGAACTCGACCATGCGCCGGCGCTGCGCGGCATCGGGCAGGCGCCCGCGCGCGGCACCCAGGTTGTCGGCCATGTTGCGCGCCTTGCTGGTGGCCGGCGTCACGCAGGTCACCGCCGGATGCGCGGCGACGTACTTGAGCATGAACTGCGCCCAGGACCGCGCATCGAACTCCGCCGCCCACTCCGGCAGCGGGCGGTCGCCGATGCGGCTCCACAGCCGCGTGCGGCCGAAGGGCAGGTAGACCAGCACGCCGATCCCACGCTCCTGCGCCAGCGGCAGAATGGTCTCCTCGACATCGCGGTTGTCGATCGCGTAGTCCACGCCGATGAAATCGATCGGCTCGTTGCGCATCACCTCGACCAGGCGCGCATAGGCCGGCTTGCTGGTCGAGGTGACCCCGACATAGCGCACCCGCCCCTCCTGCTTGAACTCGCGCAGCACGCCCAGATGCGTGGGCATGTCGGCCAGGTTGTGCACCTGCACCAGGTCCAGGCGCTGCCGCCCCAGCAGCCGGAAGGAGTCCTCGATCTGTTCCCGCGCCTTCGCCGGGTCGGCTTTCGCATCGGCCTCGCGGCCCGCGACATTGACCTTGGTGGCCCAGAACAGGCGATCGGTGAGGCCCAGTTCGCGCGCGATCCCGCCGGCCACCTCCTCGGACGCGCCGTAGGACGGGGCGGTGTCGAACACCGTGCCGCCGCCTGCCACCAGCGCCTGCAGCACCTGGCGCAGCGCCGAGGTGTCCTCGCCGCGCGCGACCTGCGAGAACGTGGCCGAACTGCCCAGGCCGATCAGGGGCAGCCGCTCGCCGCTGGACGGGATCGCGCGCGTGAGCAGCGGCGCCTCATCGGCCGCCAGCAGGCGACCGTGCGGCAGGGCCGCGGCCATCGCGGCGGCAATGGAAAACTTCAGGCAATCGCGGCGGGTGGTCATCGGCGCTCCTCGTCGGCGGTCGGACAGTGGTGGGCCGAGTCTGGCGCGTCGTCGACGCGGGTTCAAATGCGGGCAACCCAGGCAGGAATCGCGCGCACCCGATGCCCGTCCCGCGTTGGCAGCGGCGCGCGACACGTCCGCGGGCATGCCCAGCGGGCCGCGCAGGCTGCCACCTTGGACGAATATCGCCGCACTGGCGCAGGCACTAGCATGGCCGCAGGAGGATCCACGCCCCTTGCGCATCGCCCTGCTCGCCGACCTGCATGCCAACCGCGAGGCGACCGAGGCCTGCCTGGCCGAACTCGCGCGCCAGGGCTGCGACCATTACGTCTTCCTCGGTGACCTGGTCGGCTATGGGGCCGATCCAGGCTGGGTGGTCGACGCCGTGCGTGCGCGCGTCGCAGCCGGTTCGGTGGCGGTGCTCGGCAACCACGACCAGGCCGTGCTCGCCGCGCCCTCGCAGCAGATGGTGCCCGAGGCACGCGCGGCCATCGCCTGGACGCGACAGCGCCTGGATGCCGGACAGCTGGCTTTCCTGGGCGGCCTGCCGATGCAGGTGGAAGAGGACGACCGACTGTACGTGCACGCCAACGCCTGGGCGCCGGAGCGGTGGGGCTATGTCTCCAGCCGCGCCAGCGCCACGCGCAGCCTGGAGGCGACCACGCGGCGGCTGAGTTTCTGCGGGCACGAGCACCGCCCCGCCCTGTACTACGCCCAGCCGGGCCCGTCCGGCCACTTCCAGCCGGTAGCCGGGCGCGCGATGCCGCTGCCCGGAGCGCGGCGCTGGCTGGCGATCCCCGGCGCCTGCGGGCAACCGCGCGATGGCGATCCGGCCGCGTGCTGCGCGGTCTACGACGCGCAGGCCGGCAGCCTGACCTTCCTGCGCGTGCCCTACGACCACGAGCGGGCCGCGGCCCGGATCGTCGAGGCCGGGCTGCCGCAGGCCTTCGCCGCGCGCCTGCTGACTGGAGCATGAGATGAAGCTCGGGCCGGGACGCGCCATCGGCGGCTTCACCCTGGTCGCGCCGCTGCACCGCGGCGGCATGGCCAGCCTGTGGCACGTCTCGCATCCGCGCCACGCCGACTTCCCGCTGCTGATGAAGCTGCCCCACCTGGGCTATGGCGAGGATGTGTCCAAGCTGGTCGGATTCGAGGTCGAGCGCATGCTGATGCCGGGCCTGTGCGGCCCGCACGTGCCCCGCTTCGTGGACAGCGGCGACGATGGCGACCAGCCCTGGCTGGTGATGGAACACGTGCAGGGCGGGACGCTGCGCGCACTGCTCGACGAGGCGCCATTGCCGGTCGATCGCGTCGCCGCGCTGGGCGCCTGGACCGCGACCGCGCTGGAGGACCTGCACCGCCAGCACGTCGTGCACCTGGACATCAAGCCGAGCAACCTGCTGCTGCCGGACGATCGGCAAGCGGGCGCCGGGCGCGTGGTGCTGATCGATTTCGGGCTTTCGCACCACGCCCAGCTGCCCGACCTGCTGGCCGAACAGTTCCATATCCCGATGGGCACCGCTCCCTATATCTCGCCCGAGCAGGTGCTGGGCGTGCGCCACGATCCGCGCAGCGACCTGTTCGCGCTGGGCGTGACCCTGTACCACCTGGCGACCGGGCAGCGGCCCTTCGGCAATCCCACCAGCCAGCGCGGGCTGCGCCGCCGGCTGTACCAGGATCCGGTGCCGCCGCGCGCGCTGGTGCCCGACCTGCCGCGCTGGTTCCAGGAGATCGTGTTGCGCTGCCTGGAAGTGGATCCGGACGCGCGCCACCCCAGCGCCGCGCAACTCGCCTTCGACCTGACCCATCCCGAGCAGGTGCCGCTCACCGAACGCGCCGAGCGCGCGCGCCGCGACGGCCGGATCGACGTCGCCCGGCGCTGGCTGCGCTCGCTGGGCAGGGAGGCCGCGCCCGTCGAGCAGCGCCCCGCCGCCGCCCGCATCGCGCCACTGGTGATGGTGGCCCTCGACACGCGCCAGGAAGACCGGGAGCTGGACGCGGCGCTCAACGACCTGGTGCAGCGCATCGTGCAGACGGCGCCGGGCGCGCGCCTGGCCTGCGTCACGGTGATGCGCACCGCGCGCGTGGGCATGGACAGCAACCTCGACAGCGCGGGCCGCAACCGCCACGTCAAGCGCCTGGTGGCGATGCGGCACTGGGCGCGCGCCCTGCGGTTGCCCGACCACCGGATCACCTTCCACGTGCTCGAATCCAGCGACGTGGCCGAGGCGCTGGTGGCGTTCTCGCGCGACAACGGCATCGACCACGTGCTGATGGGCGCGCGCGGCATCACCGGCGTGCGTCGCCTGCTGGGCAGCGTGTCCGCGCGCGTGGTCGCGGAGGCCGACTGCACCGTCACCGTCGTGCGCCGGTCGCGGCAGGCGGCGCCGGCCTAGACCCCGCCCGGCTCAGTGGCTCGCGCCGTCCACCGCCACCACCTCCAGCGTGGCGAGGTCGACCTCCGGCAGGCAGCGCACGTTGACCATCGCCATCGCCTGGCCGTCGCGGCCCTCGCCCTCGCTGAAGGGCGCGATCCCGCAGGTCGCGCAGAAGTGGTGCGCGATGGCCTTGCGGTTGAAGCGGTAGGTGGACAGCGCCTGTTCGGGGGTCTTGAGCGTCAGCGCCCCGCGCGGGAACGCGGCGAGCAGTCCGCCGCGGCGCCGGCACATCGAACAGTTGCAGTCGAAGACCTGGCCGATCTCGCCTTCGAGCTCGAATGCGATGGCACCGCAGTGACAGCTGCCCTGGTAGGTCGCCATGTCGGGAGTCTCCGTCCGTCTGGGGAGCGACGAGAGTACTCCGGCCGTCCGTGACTGTCGTCGCTGCGGCCGGGACGGGTGCGCCCGGCTCCCTGCGCCCGCGCAGCGTCGCCCGCGTCTCGCGGGACGCGCGGTCGCGAGGCGGCGCCGGACTCCGGGACGGCCAGGGAAAGGTTGCCGGCTGCGGCCCCAGGACGCGCCGGGGCGCAACCGGTGCGACGCCTCTGCCCGCCCTATGCGGTGGGACCGGCGCTGCGCCGGCCCAGCCGCGCGCGTTCAAGCCACCAGGCCAGCGTGGCCAGCCCCAGCCAGGCCAGGAACCAGGGCCAGGCAGGACCGGGCCGGCGCGGTGCCGCCAGGCCCGCCGCCGCCGGCGGGGTCGCCTGCGCCAGCGCCAGGGTGGCCTCGCGCAGCGCGGCCAGGCGCAGGGCCTCGTCGGCGTCGGCGGAGGCGACATGGAAGCCGCGCGCCGCATCGCCCAGGCGCAGCCGGTGCCAGCCGGAGGCCCGCGGCCAGATGCCGGCACAGCGGCGCGCCCCGCTGGCAGGATCGACCAGCGGCTGCAGCACCGTGCCATCGGGCGCCTCGACCACCGCCTCCTGCGGCCAGTCGCACACGACCAGGCGCTCGCCGACCCGGGCCCCGGCCGGGACCGTCGGCAGGGCGTCGCCGCGCGCGCGCACCAGCGTGCCCAGCGCCGGGCCCCAGAGCCCATCGAACAGGTCGGCCCGTCCGTGCAGGGGCAGCACGTAGCTGTCGAGCAGCGTCCACAGCCCGACCCGTCCGCGCCCCTCGGCACGCCACCAGCCGGCGGGTGCCTCGCCGGCGCCGGACAGGACGATCGCGCGCGCACCCCGCACCTGCCAGTTGCGACGGGTGAGCGGCGGAATCGGCGCCTGCGCCTGCTCCAGGTCGAAGGGCGCATCGCGCGTGCCGTTGCCCAGGCGCGCACGCAGGGCCTGCTCGTCATCGATCCGTGCGGCGGGCAGCGGCCAGGACGCCGTGCCGGCGCCGCCGGCGATCCCGAACTCCGGCCCCGCCAAGGCGCGCATCGCGGCCACGGGCAGCGCGGCATCGGCACGCAGCAGCAGGCCCAGGCCGCCGCGTACCGCGGCCAGCACGCGCGCGCGACCGGACTCGCCCAGGCCCGACCAGGCGCGCGCATCGACGACCAGCACATCGGCCTGCGCGAGCGATGCGTCATCAAGCGCCACGCTGCCCAGCTGCAGGCCACCCCCCAGTGCGATGCGCGCCTGCACCTGCGCGCCGGCGTCGTCCAGCCAGCGCCGCAGCGCGCGCGTCTCGGGACCCGGGGCGCCGGCCAGCAGCAGCACGCGCGGCGATACCGGCGCCTCGATCCACAGCGGCACCTCGGCCTGCGCGGCAGCCGCGCCCTCGCCGTCGAGCACGCGCAGGCCGAACATCGCCGGCCCCGCTTCCATCGCGATCCCATGCAGGGCGAAACGGCCGTCGCTGGCCAGCGCCACCGCATCCACGCGCCGGCCGGCCGGATCGAGCAGTTCCACGCGGCCATCGTCCACGCCCGCGACCTCGCCGGCCACGATGAACGCGGCGCCGCGCGTGGCGCGCGCGGGCAGCGAGACGCGCACGATGCCCGCCGGCGGCGCGGCCGGGGCGAAGTCGATCGACACCGACGCGGCCGCATCGCGATCGCGCGCCGCCAGGCCCGCACCGGACACCTGCACGCGGGCGGCGCCGGGATGCGCGCGCAGGGCGGTGGCCAGATCGGGAACGCGCACCGCGCCCGCCACGTCGCCGGCCTCGGGCAGCGCCAGGACGATCCCCCGTGCATCCGCGACATCGGCCGCCGTGGCGCGCTCGGTCAGCACCGTGAGCGTGTCGGCACCGACCACCCGGGCCGGCGGGAACAGGGCCAGGTACAGGGCGCCGGTCAGCAGCGGCTGCAGGGCCAGCAGCGAGGCCAGCCGCCAGCCGCGCGCCCGGCCCGCTTCGGCGCGGTACGCGCGCCACAGCCGCGCCCAGGCCAGCACGACCGCCGTCGCCAGCAGCAGGGCAACGATGCGCTCCGGGCTCATGGCGCCTGCTCCCCTGCCTGCAATGCATCCAGGTAACGCCGCGCGACGTCGTCGTCGCCGCGCGCCGGAAAGCCGCCACGGGGCCGCGGCATCGCGCCCCACAGCAGCCCGCGCAGGCGCGCGCGGCAGGCGGCGCAGGCCGGGTCGTGGCGCAGCGCGTCGATGGCGGCGATCCAGGCCAGCGGATCCTCGAGACGGTCGCGATGCGCCTCGGCCCAGGCCTGCAGCGCATCGAGCGTGGCCGGCAGCGTGCCCGCGTCCGCGTCCTCGAGCGTGCGCCAGGCTTGGGGGAGCGCCGCGTCCGCACCGGTCGCGGCGGCCAGCGGCGGCAGCGGCCGGTTGCCGAGGCCGGCGCGGTCCCCGCCAAGGCGGCGGCTCTCGTCGATCGGCGGCAGTTGCGTGCCCACGCGCTGCAGGTAGATGCGCTCGGCCTGCTGCACCTGCTTGATCAGTTTCAGGGCGCGGTAGGCATAGGGCAGCGCCTGGTCCGGCGCCGCCTGGCGCAGGTGCAGCTCCGACTGCCACATCTCGCGCAAGGCCTTGCGCAGGGTCTCGCGGGTTTCCGGATCGAGCAGGGTCGCCGCTTCGGCGATGTCATGGGTGTGGCCGAACTGCTCGAGCACATCGCCCACCGTGCCGAAGCCCTCGGCCGGCGCGGCACCCGCCTCGCCGTGCCCGTGCCCGTCGGCGGCCGTGTTTCCGGCCGGCGCCGCCGCGTGCCCGTGGTCGTCGGCAGCATCGGCCCCGTCGCTGGCCGGCGCGTCGTTCGTGGGCAGGTCGCTGGTGGGCAAGGTACTGCCGCCCTCGCTTTCCTCGCCGAGGAACTGGCCGTAGCGCAGGCGCAGCAGGCGCTGGTCGACGCCGGTCAGGTCGGAGCGGCGCTCGAACTCGTCGGCGGGCAGCCGCGGCCGTTCGCGGACCAGCGCCTCGGCATCGATGATGACCTGCCGCTGGCTGCGGAAGTACGCCGGCAGCACCTGGCGCGCCAGGCCATCGAGGCCGTCGGCACCCAGCACAGGCTCCGGCGGCCAGCGCAGGATCAGGCTGGCGCTGCGTGCGAGCTGCGGCTGCGGCGCGCGGTTGTCCAGCACCTCCAGACGCGCCACCAGGTCCTCGCCGCGGGCTAGCCCGAACTCCGCCGGCGACAGGCGTGCCTCGTAGCGCTTCGTGCGGCGGTCGCCGCGGCCCTGCAGCATGCGGACGTGGTCGTGGAAGCGGATGTTCTCGCCGCTGCCCTCGGTGCGGGTGACGAGCAGGCGCGCCCGCGCCGCCACCCCGTGGTCGTCCTCGGCCTCGAACTGCAGCAGCCAGTCGCGCTGGCCGGGCGCGAGCAGGGTCACGCCGCGGTCGGGCGCGACCACGCGCAAGCGTGGCGGCGCATCGGCCACGGCGTCGAGGCGGTGCAGGGTCGACGATTGCGCACCGTCCACGCCCGCCGGCACGATGCGGTAGAGCGTGGACGCCTGCAGCGGCAGTTGTGTCGTCCACTCGCCCGCATCGGGCCGCAGCGCCAGGCGGCGCCCGTCATGGAAGACCAGTTCGACCGCCTCGGGCTGCGGCACGAAACGCAGCCGCCAGTGCAGCGTGCTGCCCGCAGGCGCTTCGGCATCCAGCGCCTGCGTGGTGCGCGAGTCGAGGCCGGTGTAGGCCGGCGGCTGCACCTGCAGCGACTGTCCGACCAGCACCGGCTGTCCAACGGCGGGCCGGCCCGCGGCCGCGGTCGGCGCGGCCGTGGGCGCCGTCGCCGACGGCAGCCACAGCGCGGCGGCCAGGCAGGCGGCCAGCAGCAGCCAGCCCGCCGCGATCGCCCGCCCCGGCCGCGCCGGCCTGAGCTCCGGCGCCGGGCGCTCACGCAGGCGTTGCTCGAGCCGGTCGCGCTGCAGCCGCTGCAGCGGCGACAGTCCGGCGGCGTTCGCGAACAGCAGGGCGCTGCTGTCGTCGAGGTCGCGACGTGCCGCATCCAGGCGCAGCAGCAGCCAGGCCCGCGTGTGCCGCGCCCACCGGTGCGCGGTGAACACGGCCACGGCCAACAGGCCCAGGGCGGTTGCCACGACCGCGGGCGTGGTGCCTGCCCAGCGCCACAGCAGCGCGCCCAGCGCCAGTGGCAGCGGCAGCGCGAGCAGCAGCGCATCGAGCGCGGCGCGCGTGCGCACGCGACGCAGCAGCCCGTCCAGCGCGGCTGCCGCATTCATGCCGGCGCCCCGCGCCGGCGCGACGTCGCCAGCCAACGTTCCACCAGGGCAAGCAGCGCGATCGCCAGCGCCAGCCAGGGGCGCAGATCCACAGGCGCCGCCGGCGCCGCAGTCGCGCCGGAGCCGGGCCTGTAGTCGGACGCGGCCACCGCGGTGGGTGCCGGCGGCGGCTGCACGAATCCACGCAGCCGCTGCGCAAAGCCCGGCTCGAGCAGTTGCGGCATGGCAGCCGGGCTCAGCGGCCGCAGCAGTTGCAGGACCCGGCCGCGGCCGATCCGGGCGACCTGCAGCAGGGGTTCGCCGACCTCGTCGCGCCACGCCACGACAGGCAGGGCGGCGTCGGGCAGCGCCGCGTCGGCCGGCACCAGCACCTGCCCGCCCTGTTCCACCCAGGCCACGACAGCCTCGGGCAGCACCCCGGCATGCAGCCAGGCCAGCGCCTCGACCGGGAGGGCCGGCAGCTCGGCCGATTCGTCGATGTGCGGCGGCACCGCATCGCCCTCCTGCCAGGCCAGCGCCACCGCACGCAGGTAGCCGGTGCCCTCGCGGTGCGCGGCATCGTGGCGGATGGCGAGCCGTGGCGGCGGCGTCGCGGCGGCTTCTGGCCAGGCACCGGGACCGGCGATGCGCCACTCGACCTGGCGGCCCAGGCGCAGGTCGCCGCCATCGGCGCCGGCCAGCCGCTGCGGCACCAGGACGGTGAGCGGCGCGCCGGGTGGCAGTCCGGCATCGAACTCGCGCAACAGGCTGGCGAAGGCGGCCGGGCCGCCGGGCGCGGGCTGGTCCAGCGCCGGGAATCCCGGCGCCAGCCAGTGCGCCTGCACATCGGCGCCGACGTCCAGCTGCGCGATGCTCGCGCGGTCGACGCCGGTCGCCACCAGCAGCCGCGGCCGTGCGTCGACCACGCCCAGCAGCGCGGGACGGGCCAGCAGCAGCGCCAGCAGCGCGACCAGCAGCAGGCGCACGGCCAGCAGCCAGGGCTCGTCGAAGCGGACCCGGCGCCGCGGGCGCGGGTTCGCCTGCAGCCAGCGCAGCGCCGCGAACACCGTCGGCCGCTGCTGCTGGCGCCGCGCCAGATGGATCAGCAACGGCAGCGCGAGCGCGGCGAGCGCCGCCAGGCCCGCGGGCAGGAGCAGGACCGGGTTCACGCGGCGTCGCTCCCGGGTGCGGCGCCGAACAACACGCGCAGCGGCTGCGGGAGCGGTTCGTCGAGCACGTGCACGGCGTGGCGGATGCCCGCTTCGCCCAGGCGCGCGTGCAATGCCCGCTGCGCCTGGCCGAAGCGCGCCAGGAACTGGCCACGCAGCGCACGCGCATCGCCCGGCAAGGCCTCGCCGGTCTCGGGGTCGATGAAGCGGCGACCGTCGCCGAAGGGGAAATCGCGCTCGGCCACGGTCAGCAGCTGCAGGGCGACCACCTCGCGGCGCGCGGCGGCCAGGCGGGTCGCGAGCGTGGCGGTCGCCGGATCGAGGAAGTCGCCCAGCACGATCACCAGGTCGTCGGGAGCGATGCGTTCCCAGAGCGGCCGCAGGCGCGTCTCGTCCACCACGCCGCCCTGCGCCCGCAGGCGTTCGAGTTCGAACAGCAGGCGTTCGCGCTGGCGGCGCCCACCAGCGGCCGGCACGAACGCCAGCGCATCCTCGCGCAGCGCCACCAGGCCCGCACGATCGCCCTGGCGCAGGGCGAGCTCGGCGACGCAGGCCGCCAGCGCCCTGGCCGCATCCAGGCGCGACCAGTCCGGCCGCGACTCGTCCGCCTGGCCCATCGAGGCGCTGGCGTCGACCACGATCCACACCGCGATCGGGCTGTCGCGCTCGGCCTCGCGCACGAAGAAGCGGTCGCTGCGCGCATACAGCTTCCAGTCGATGCGTCGCGGCTCGTCCCCCGGCTCGTAGCTGCGGTACTGGGAGAACTCCAGTCCCACGCCCTTGTCGCGGCTGCGGTGCTGGCCACCGCCGCGCAGCGCGCTGCTGCGCCGCGAGGCGATGCGCAGCCCGCGCAGCTGCGCGCGCAGACCCGGCGTGACGGGATCCCAGGCCATGGCCGTGCCGGCGCTCAGGCGTCCGGGTACGGCACGTCGCGCAGCAGCGCGGCGATCACCTCGTCGGCGCGCCGGCCCTCGGCCTCGGCTGCGAACGACAGCAGCAGGCGATGGCGCAGCACCGGCGCGGCCAGCGCGAGCACATCCTCGCGCGTGGCGGCCAGGCGCCCGTGCAGCAGGGCGCGGGCCTTCGACGCCAGCACCAGCGACTGCCCGGCGCGCGGCCCGGCGCCCCACTTCACGTAGTCGCGCACCACCTGCGGCGCGGCCTCGCCCGGCCGCGTCGCGCGCACGATGCGCGTGATCCAGGCCAGCAGCGCATCGCCCACATGCACCTCGCGCACCAGCGCCTGCAGCGCCAGCACCTCGCCGCCGTCCATCACCCGCGGCACTTCGGGCGCATGGCGGGCGGTGGTCTGCGCGATGATGCGGCGCTCCTCGTCCTCAGCGGGATAGTCGAGCGCTATGTGCAGCAGGAAGCGGTCGAGCTGGGCCTCGGGCAGCGGATAGGTGCCGGCCTGCTCGATCGGATTCTGCGTGGCCAGCACGAAGAACGGCGCGGGCAGGCGGTGGGTCACGCCGGCGAAGCTCACGGTGTGCTCCTGCATCGCCTCCAGCAGCGCGGCCTGGGTCTTGGGCGGGGTGCGGTTGAGTTCGTCGGCCAGCAGCAGGTTGGTGAAGACCGGGCCCTGCTGGAAGCGGAAGTGGCGATGGCCGGTGCCGTGGTCCTCCTCCAGCAGTTCGGTGCCCAGCAGGTCGCTGGGCATCAGGTCGGGCGTGAACTGCACGCGCCGGAACTCCAGTTCCAGGGCCTGCCCCAGGCTGCGCACCAGCAGGGTCTTGCCCAGGCCGGGCACGCCCTCGAGCAGGCAGTGGCCACCGGCCAGCAGGCCGGTCAGCAGCTGCTCGACCACCTCGTGCTGGCCCACGATCGCGGTGGCGATCGCCGCGCGCAGCTCCGACAGGCGCGACAGGCTCGACTGGATCTCGGATTCGGTGCGGGGGCTGCTCATGTCGGTCCTGTACGGAAGGGGGATGGCGGGCGGGAAAGAGTGCGGCGCGGATGCTCACGCGCTCAGCGCGTACACCACGATGTTGACCGCGAACCTGGTGTTGTCCTCGGCCAGGAATCGCTTGTTGCGCCAGTCGTAGTCCCACTCGCAACCGTAGTCCTTGTTGCTGTAGAGCACGCCGAGGCGACCATCGATGCCGATGCCCTTGAGGTAGTCGTGGACGAGGTCGTCGCCCCAGCCATTGAGTTCGTAGCTGGTGGCCGGCGGCCCGTCCGGGAAGCGGAAGAAACTGTTGTAGAGCGGATGGCTGTTGGGCAGCTTGGCCAGCGCGCGCGCGCCGAAGATCGAAGCCATCTGCGCCTCGAACGATTTCGCGAACAGGCCGTCGATGTCGTGGTTGCAGTCGTCGACCAGGACGAAGCCGCCATTGCGCACGTAGCGCTCGAAGTTGCGCCGCTCGGCCGGGTTGAACTCCACCAGCTTGTGCCCGGCCAGGTAGCAGAACGGCGCCGACAGCATCTTCGGATCCGCCAGTTCGACCACGTGTTCCTTCGGGTCCACGCGCAGGCCGGTGTAGTCGATCAGCGCGGTGATGATGTTGGACGGCATCCGCTCGTCCACGTCCCAGTCGCCCGAGTCGTACTTCAGCCTCGTGAACCAGAAGTCGTAGCTGGCCGCATTGGCCGCGGCGAGCCCGCCGGACTTCGCGGCCAGCCAGCCGCCGGCGGCGGCCGCCAGGCCCAGACGCAGGAACTGCGCGCGATTCATGCCTGCGGCGCCCACTGGGGGGCCGGGCGGGACGGCGGGACCTGGAGATGGCTCAACGCAGTGGACATGGAATAGGCACGCGAACCTGTTTGCCGCGCCCCGGCACGCCCGCCGGGCCCGGCGACCGCGCCGGGCGTCCGGGCCGGCTGCACGGCGACGCCGTGCAGCTGGCCACCCTCAGCCCCCGCGGGCGGGGGAAGGCGCGCGGTGGCGGCGACGCCGGATCACACCGCGTCGGACAGCGAGGTGAAGGTGAAATCGCGCAGGCGCATCGGCGGGATCATCATCGCGAAGCGCGACTCGTCCCCGCTCACCCGCACAGGCCGGCCGAGTTCGTCGATGTTGTTGAGCATGATCACCGGCGATTCGTTGAAGCGGAAGTTCTTCACCGGGTGCATGATCCGCCCGTTCTCGATGTAGAACGTGCCGTCGCGCGTCAGGCCGGTGAGCAGCACCGTCTGCGGATCGACCATGCGGATGTACCAGGTGCGGGTGACCAGGATGCCGCGCTCGGTCTCGCGCACCAGGTCGGCGGTGGACTTGGTGCCACCGGACATGATCAGGTTGCCCGGCGTGGCCACCGGCTCGCGGCCCTGCTGCTGCGCCCAGTAGCGCGAATACAGCAGGTTGGCGACCTTGCCGTTCTCGATCACCGGCATGCGCGTGCGCGCCATGCCTTCGCCGTCCCAGGGCATCACCGGCACGTCCGGATCGGCCGGGTCGGCCCAGATGTTCACGCGCGGGTCGTAGACCTGCTCGCCGATCTTGTTGCCGCCGCCCTTTTTGGAGAGGAAGCTGCGGCCCTCGTCGGCCTGGCGCGCGTCGAAGAAGTACATCATGAACGAGATCAGGCCCGCGGCCGCGTGCGGTTCGAGCACAACCGTGTACTTGCCCGGCTCCAGCGCCTTGGCCTCGGCCGAATCGCGCGCCTTGCGGATGGCGACGGCGACGTCGCGGTCGGCGGCGAACTGGGAGACGTCGGTGACGTTGCGCCCCACCCAGCCCGAACCGCGCCCGTCCTCGGTGCGCACGGTGCAGGTGTAATCGGCGCTGGTGGCGGTCTGGTAGCCGAAGTTGCCGTTGCTGTTGGCGATCGCGGTGAACGAGCGGCTGTCCTCGAGGAAGCCGGCGGCCACCAGCCCCGACTCGCGGCAGGGCGCGATCGAATCGGCCGCGACCTGCGCCCGGTATTCGGGGGTGATCGCCGCGGTGGCGGCGCTGTGGGTGCCGGTGGCCGAGTAGGCCTGGCGGCCGATCGCCGGCACGAACTCGGGATTCTCCGGCGCCAGCCGCGCCAGGTCCTCGGCGCGGCGCACCACGCGCTCGAGCGAGGCGTCGTCGAACTCGTTGATGGTCGCGGTGCCCACGCGCTTGCCGAACGCGACCGAGACGGCCAGTTCGGTGTTGTCGACGATACCGCTGGTGGAGACGTTGTTGAGTGCGAACCGGATGTTGCCGCTGTTGCCGCCGCTCAGCGTGGCGGTGCACTCGTCGGCGGTCGACAGCGCGACGACCTTGTCGAGGATGGCCTTGGCTTCGGCTTCGGTAAAGATGCTCATGATGCGGTGCTCCTGTGCCGGTCAGCCGAGCGAACGGGCGGTGTTGATGACGTTGATGCCGTTGAAGCGGGCGGTGCTGGATCCGTGCGAGACCGCCGAGACCTGCCCCGGCTGGCCCTTGCCGTCGAAGAAAGAGCCGCCCAGTCGGTAGTCGCTCTCGTCGCAGATCGCCGAGCAGGCGGCCCAGAACTCGGGCGTGCGCAACTGGTAGGCCACGTCCTCGAGCATGCCGGTGATCTGCCCGTTCTTGATCTCGTAGAACAGCTGGCCGCCGAACTGGGCGTTGTAGCGCTGCTGGTCGATGGAGAACGAGCCGTCGCCGATGATGTAGATGCCGTTCTCGACGTCCTTGATCATGTCGGCCGGCGAGAGCTTCTGCCTGCCCGGCGCCAGCGAGACGTTGGCCATGCGCTGGAACTGCACGCTCGACCAGGAGTCGGCGTAGCAGCAGCCGTCGGATTCGGTCTTGCCGACGATATGGGCCTGGTCGCGGATGGTCTGGTAGTCGACCAGGACGCCGTCCTTCACCAGGTCCCAGCGCTTGCACTTCACGCCTTCGTCGTCGTAGCCCACCGCGCCGAGGCTGCCCGGCTGGGTCTTGTCGGCGAACAGGTTGACGATCTCGCTGCCGTAGCGGAAGCCGGATTCGCGCTTGTCGAGGGTGGCGAAGCTGGTGCCGGCGTAGTTGGCCTCGTAGCCGAGCACGCGGTCGAGCTCCAGCGGGTGACCCACGTTCTCGTGGATGGTCAGCCAGGTGTGGGAGGGATCGAGTACCAGGTCGTAGCGGCCGGGCTTGACCGACGGCGCCTTGAGCTTTTCCTGCGCCTGCCTGGCCGCGGCCACGGCATCCTCGACCATGTCGTAGGACTGGCCGTAGTTGACCACGCCATTGGGCGTGACGTACTTCTGCGAGGCGTCGCCGTCGAGGTACTCGTAGCCCAGGCCCATCGGCGCGGACAGCCCTTCGCGGGTGCGGAACTTGCCGGTCGACTTGTCGATGGCTGTGACCGTCATCGGCGCCCAGATGCGGTGCACGTCCTGGTCGATGTAGGAGCCGTCGGTGGAGGCGAAATACTTCTGCTCGTTGACCAGGAACAGCGTGGAGTTGACGAAACTGGCCCCGGCATTGGTCGCGGCCGCGTTCACCGACAGCAGCAGGTCGACCTTGTCCTTGAGCGGCACCTCCATGGCGTTGCGGCGGATCGGCGTCCTCCACGAGACCTCGCCGTAGCCGGGCGCGGGCGCCAGCTGCACCGGCGCGGTCTGCACCTTCGCATTGGCCTTGGCGATCGCGGCGGCGCGGCGCGCCGCCTCGGCGACCGACTCGGCGGTCAGGCCGTTGGTCGCGGCGAAGCCCCAGGCGCCGTCCGCGATCACGCGCACGCCCACGCCGGTGGACTCGGTGTTGACCACGTTCTGCACCTTGTCCTCGCGCGTCATCACGAACTGGCGCAGGTAGCGGCCGATGCGCACGTCGCAGTAGCTGGCACCCGCGGACCGGGCGGCCTGCAGGGCCGTATCGGCCAACTGCTTCTTGATCGCCACGTCGAGCGTGCCGACGAGTTGCTCGGCGGCGACCGCCTTGCCGAGCCAGGAGGGCAGCGCCAGGCTGCCCATGCCAAGGCCGCTCAGGGCCAGGAAGTCGCGTCGTTGCAAGGCCTTCTCTCCATTAGGTGTCTGTCGCGGCGATGGCACGACCCGGGCGGTGCGCACCCGGGTCAGCCCCGATTGTTGACGCCTCGCGCGGGCCGGCGCAAATGACTTTCGGCACGGTCCGGGGCCCGATGGTGCATCAGCCCAGCGAGCGTGCGGTGTTGATCACGTTCTGGCCGTCGAAGCGGGTGGTGGCCGAGCCGTGCGACACCGCCGAGACCTGCGAAGGCTGGCCCTTGCCGTCGAAGAAGGATCCGCCCAGGCGATAGTCGCGCTCGTCGCAGATCGCCGAGCAGGCATTCCAGAACTCCGGCGTGCGGATCTGGTAGGCACCGTCCTCCACCAGTTCCTGCACCTGGCCGTTGCGGATGGCGAAGAACAGCTGGCCGCCGAACTGCGCGTTGTAGCGCTGCTGGTCGATCGAGTACGAGCCGCGGCCATGGATGTAGAGCCCGTTGTCCACGCCGGCGATCATCTCGGCCACGCTGAGAGGCGCCTTGCCCGGGGCCAGCGAGACGTTGGGCATGCGCTGGAACTGCACGCTCGACCAGGAGTCGGCGTAGCAGCAGCCGTCGGATTCGTCCTTGCCCAGGATGTGGGCCTGGTCGCGCACGGCCTGGTAGTCGACCAGGGTGCCGTCCTTCACCAGGTCCCAGCGCTTGCACTTCACGCCTTCGTCGTCGTAGCCGACCGCGCCCAGGCTCCCGGGTTGGGTCTTGTCGGCGAAGAAGTTGACCCGGTCGCTGCCCCAGCGGAAGGATCCGCGCTTGTCGAGGGTGGCGAAGCTGGTGCCGGCGTAGTTGGCCTCGTAGCCGAGCACGCGGTCGAGCTCCAGCGGATGGCCGACGTTCTCGTGGATGGTCAGGAACAGGTTGCTGGGATCGATGACCAGGTCGTAGCGCCCGGGCTTGACCGATGGCGCCTTGAGCTTCTCCCGTGCCTGCCGGGCCGCGGCGATGGCGTCGGCGCGCATGTCGTAGGCGCGGCCGTAGGCGACCACGCCGCCGGGCAGCTCGAAGCGCTGCGAGGGGTCGGCGTCGAGGTACTCGTAGCCCATGCCCATCGGCGCGGACAGGCCGTCGCGGGTGCGGAACTTGCCGGTGACCTTGTCGATCGCGGTCACGGTGAAGGGCACCCAGATCCGGTGCACGTCCTGGTCGATGTAGGAGCCATCGGTGGAGGCGAAGTACTTCTGCTCGTTGATCAGGAACATGCGGGAGCTGGCGAAGCTCGCGCCGGCCTCGAGCGCGGCGGCGTTGACCGACAGCAGCAGGTCGAGCTTGTCGCGGATCGGCACTTCCATGCCGTTCTTCACGATCGGCGTGCGCCACGACACCTCGCCCACGCCGGGCGCGGGCGCCAGGCGTACCGGCTCGGACTGGATGCGCGCATTGGCCAGGGCGATGGCCACGGCCTGGCGCGCGGCAGCAGCCACCGCGTCGGGATCGAGCCGGCTGGTGGCGGCAAAGCCCCAGGCATCGCCCGCGACCACGCGCACGCCCACGCCCACCGATTCCTCGTTGGCCACGTTCAGCACGCGATCTTCGCGCGTCATCAGCGACTGGCGCAGGTAGCGCCCGATGCGCACGTCGCAATGGCTGGCGCCCGCATCCGTGGCGGCCTGCAGGGCCGAGTCGGCCAGCCGCCTGCGCATGCCCGGATCGAGCGTGCCCAGCAGTTGCTCGGCCGCGATCGCCCGCCCCATCAGCAGCGGCGGCAGGAACGCGCCACCCGCGGCAAGACCTCCCAGGGCCAGGAATCCACGTCGCTGCATCGCTCGTTCCCCACATCCGGTGTCGGCCCCCAGCATAGTGCGACATGCCGTCCGCCGCGGCATGACTTACGACACGGTCGCCCGCGGGCGATGGCATGCCTGGCATCGCACGGCCGCTGGAGCTGCCGCTATGCTGGCGCTTCCCCATCTTCCGGACCGACATGCGCCCTTCCCTGCTTGCCACCGCCCTGCTCGCCGCCACGCTGGCCGCCTGCGGCGTCGATCGCGTGCGCACGCCCGCCGATGCCGGCACCACCCCGGCCGTCGGCCAACGGTCGGCGGCCGATGCCGCGTTCGCCGCGCTGTCGCAGCGCTACCTCGACGAGTCGATGGCGCTCTCGCCGGTGGCCGCCACCCAGGTCGGCGACCACCGCTTCGACGCGATGCTCGACGACCTGTCCGCCGAGGGCCGCGCCAGGGCCGACGGATTCAACCGGGGCATGCTGGCCGAACTCGACGCGATCGACCTGGCCGCGCTCTCGCGCGAGAACCAGGTGGACGCGATGATCCTGCGCAACCAGCTCGAGTACGCGCTGTGGAGCAGCCGGACCATGCAGAACTGGGCGCGCGATCCGCAGGTCTACAGCGGCCTGGCCGGTGGCGCGATCTACAGCCTGATGGCGCGCGAGTTCGCGCCGCTGCCACAGCGCCTGGCGGCCGCCACCGCCCGCATGGAGAAGATCCCGGCGCTGCTGGCGCAGGCGCGCGCCAACCTCGACCCGGCCCGCGTGCCGCGCACCCATGCCGAAACGGTGGCGCGCCAGAACCGCGGCGTACTGACCCTGGTCGATACCTTCATCACGCCCAACGCCGGGCAGCTGCAGGGCGCCGAACGCGCCCGCCTGGACGCGGCCGTCGCCGGCCTGCGCGCCGCGGTGGACGAACACCAGCAGTGGCTCGACACCCGCCTGGTGCCCGATGCCGCAGGCGACTTCCGCATCGGTGCCGAGCTCTACGACCAGCAGCTGAAGTTCTCGCTCAACTCCTCGCTCAGCCGCCAGGAGATCCGCAGCCGCGCCGAGGCAGAGCTGGCGCGGATCCGCGAGGAGATGTACCAGGTCTCGCGCGACGTGCTCGCCGGCAAGGCCGGCGCGCCGCCGACGCCGCAGGCCCCCAGCGAAGCGCAGAGGCAGGCCGCGATCGAGGCGGCGATGGAGTACGCCTACGCCCGGCGCCCCGCGCGCGACCAGGTCGTCGAGTTCGCCCGCCAGACGCTGGACGAGGCCACGCGCTTCGTGCGCGCCAAGGACATCGTCACCGTGCCGGACGACCCGGTGAAGATCATCCTGATGCCCGAGTTCCAGCGCGGCGTCGCGGTGGCCTACTGCGACTCGCCCGGCCCGCTCGACAAGGGCCTGGACACCTATTACGCGATCTCGCCGATCCCCGACGAGTGGAACGACCAGCAGGTGGACTCGTTCCTGCGCGAGTACAACGACTACATGATCCACGTGCTGTCCATCCACGAGGCCATGCCCGGCCATTACCTGGAGGGCGTGCATTCGGCCGACCACCCTTCCACCCTGCGCGCGGTGTTCCGTTCCGGCCCCTTCGCCGAGGGCTGGGCGGTGTACACCGAACGGGTGCTGGCCGATGCCGGCTACCTCGACGGGGACCCCCTGTTCCGGCTGATGCAGCTCAAGTTCTATGCGCGCTCGGTGGGCAACGCCATCCTCGACCAGGGCGTGCACGTCGACAACTGGAGCAAGGAGCAGGCCATGGACCTGATGGTGCGCCAGACCTTCCAGCAGCAGAGTGAGGCCGACGGCAAGTGGATCCGCGCCCAGCTCTCCTCGACCCAGCTGGCGACCTACTTCGTCGGCGCGCAGGAACACTTCGACGCGCGGCGGGCGGCCGAGGCCAGGCTGGGCGAGGCCTTCGACATGAAGGCCTACCACGACGGCATCCTCGCCCAGGGCGCCCCGCCGGTCCGCTTCGCCCGCCAGCTGCTGCTGGACGAACCGATCGGCTAGCGCCCGGGCCCGCGTTCCCCCGGCGACGGAAGCCATGGCATGCTGCGGCCATGGCCCCCGACAACCGCCCGGACAGGCCGGCGCCCGCCGCCGGCAGCGCACTGCGCCGCGTCGAGCGCTGGCGCGGCGACAGCGGCGAAGCGGTCGTCGACCACGTCGCCGAGGAAGTGCCGGTCGCGATCGTCTGCAATGGCGAGGCCTTCGCGGTGATGATGGCCACGCCCGCCGACCTGTCGGATTTCGCCACCGGCTTCGCGCTCAGCGAGGGCATCGTGGCGCGGCCGGCGGACGCGCGCGTGGAGCGCATCGAGCACCTGCTGGAGGGCATCGAGATCCATCTCGCGATCCCGCAGGCGCGGGCCGAAGCGCTGTCGCACCGGCGCCGCAGCCTGGAAGGCCGCAGCGGCTGCGGCATCTGCGGCAGCCGCACGCTGGAGGACGTGTTGCGCCAGCCTGCGCCGGCCACCGCGGAACTGCGCGTGCCGGCCGGCGCGATGCGCCGCGCGCTGCGGGAACTGCGGGAGGCGCAGGCGATCAACACGCTCACCGGCGCCACCCATGCCGCCGGCTTCGCCGGGCCCGACGGCGGCCTGCGGCTTGCCCGCGAAGATGTGGGACGGCACAACGCGCTCGACAAGCTCATCGGCGCCATGCACGCGGCCGGCGTCGATCCGGGCGGCGGCTTCGCCGTCGTCACCAGCCGTGCCAGCTACGAGATGGTGATGAAGGCCGCCAGTGCCGGCATCGCGCTGCTCGCCGCGATCTCGGCCCCGACCGCGCTGGCGATCTCGCTCGCCGAGCGCGCCAACCTGAGCCTGATCGGCTTCGCCCGCGAGCAGGGGCACACGGTGTACACCCACGGACGCAGATTGCTGCGGGCCGACGGCCCCTGAGCGCCGCTGCGGGCGCCGCCACCGCGCCTGCGCTACCCTGCCCGCGGAGCCCGGAGCCTGCC
>Ga0233377_1000325_pt1 | contig 24020 bp, 19 predicted proteins | sample ElkDunMinimDraft_6_FD_191540 | JGI IMG/M metagenome (GOLD analysis project Ga0233377, IMG submission 191540) | Fecal eukaryotic communites from dung pellets of Tule Elk in California, USA - Elk Dung E36 | ecosystem: Host-associated > Mammals > Digestive system > Large intestine > Fecal | place...
TTTGACTTTTGATAAAACCACATCAACAGCTTCTAATGTATCAGTCGCTACCAGAGCAACAGGTTCAAATAATCAACCATGGGCGGGGCCAAGTAATGTTGGAGCAGTAACCAATATGAACTCCGTAGCGTTGGGATTATCAGATGCATCAATTCCAGCTGTTATTGATAGATGGTGGGATATTACTCCAAGCGCGCCTGTAACAGCAAACGTTACTTTCCGCTACCGCTTGAGCGAAAATACGACGAATTATGCACCAGCTGATTTTGGGGCTCAACACTGGAATGGTTCATCGTGGGATCAACCTGTAGGTGCAGGTGCTACGGCAGGAGGTGTAGGATTTGTGACTGCTAATGGTTTGTCAGATTTCTCACCTTACGTATTAACTCCAGTACTATTTCCATTGCCAACTACAATCGATTATCTAAGAGGTCATTGTGAGGGGGCTTATAATCGAATTGAATGGAGGGCTGCACGAAGCGGTTCAACTGATGTGTATATCATTGAAAAAAGTAAAGATGGCGTTGAATGGGTAGAATTAGATCAACTCACAGCAATTGGAAATGTAGATCAAATGATTGCGTATACCTACGATGACTTGACAGAAAGAGCTGGAGATTCATACTATCGTTTGTTAGAATATACTTACGATGGAACGGTAAGTCAACTGGGGATTGTCGCAGTTACTTGTACCAATTTGACTAACTCGTTGATGGCGTTCCCGAATCCATCAAATGGAAGCTTTGTTGCGGAAATCAATAGCAGTGACGATTTGGGTGAACGACAATTGTTCTTAACTGATTTGAATGGTAAAGTTTTGGAAACAAGATATGTTCAAGTGACGAGTGGTACAAGTCAAGTTCATTTCTCTACAAACTTTAATACAGGAATGTATTTATTGTATCTGGAAGGTCAAGAAAAAGATTTCGAGGTTCAAAAAATCATAATTAAATAATGGCAATAGTTAAACTATTGTGGCATGTTTTAAATTAATAACAAGTAAATAGATTTATTAGTATAATAATTTCTCTTATATGAAAACTACTCTAAAATTAACGATAGCAAGTGCAATGTTTGTGGGTTTAACCTACAATTCACTGGCTCAAAATGTTGGAATAAATGGTACAGGTGCAAATCCTGATAACTCTGCAATGTTGGATGTTTCGGCAACCAATCGAGGCTTGTTAATGCCTCGTGTAGCGCTAACTGCTACAAATGTTGCAGCACCAGTAACGGCACCAGCTACCTCATTAATGGTCTATAATACTGCTACTGCAGGTACGGCACCTAATAATGTTACTCCTGGTTATTATTATTGGGATGGTACACGTTGGGTACGTTTTGCTTTTGGAAATCCAAGTACGAATGAAGCGTGGTTAATTACAGGAAATAACGGCACCTTGGCACCGACTACTGCATTGGGTACAGCAATGAATAATAATTTTGTTGGTACGAGAGATAATGTTTCGTTTGTGTTAGGAGCAAATAACCGTGAGCGGTTGCGTATTTTAAATACAGGACAAATTGGGGTCAATGTACAGGCGCCATGGGCAACATCGAGGTTTCAAGTAAACGCACTTGGAGGAGATGATGGTGTTGTTGTGTCGGCATCTACAACTGGTGATGGAGTATATGCACAAAATACAGGTACGGGTAATGCTGTTACTGGAATCTCTACAAATGCTATTGGGTTTGGTGTTGAGGCAATTAATGCTGATGCAACTGGTATCGCATTGATTGGTAGAACAGGTACTACTGTGCCACTTTTGTTTGCAGATGGTAGTGGTGGAGCATTCAGTGCACCATTAATTGGTGGTTCTGCAATTGGTAGAACAGCCACAGGATCTGATGGATTTATTGGAGCAGGTAACAACACTACAATGGTTTATACCGGTACTGGTGGTACTGGTATAGCTGGTACAATTTCTGGTGGTGCTGGTGCATATGGAGTTATGGGAACGCATTACAATGGTGCAAATGGAGATCGTTTTGGACTTTTAGGATCTTCTGAGTATGGAGGTTACTTTCAGTTTAATAACAATATTCGTGCAAATGCGGCTTCTGCTACATCAGGATTGTATGCACAGTTTAACAATAACAATATAACAACTATCGCGTCGGCAGATGAAGGGTTGTTTACTCAGTTTAATGCTACAACACAGGCTTTATTAGCAACGCCAGATGAGGCTATATATGCAATACGAGGAGGACGAAATATGATAGTGGCTACGAATACTTTCGCGGCACAATTTGCTTTTGATGCTTCAAATTTCACTATAGTTGGTAGTGCTTTGCATGGTGTGCAGTCGCAAACTGCCAACATAGCAGGATCTGGTGTTCTTGGTATCCATACCGCTGGAGGAACTGGTTTATTTGCGAATGGTAACACTGGTGCTTCAGGGACAAAAGCTTTTCAGATTGATCACCCTTTAGATCCAGCAAACAAATATTTAAATCACTATTCAATTGAATCACCAGAGGTATTAAACATGTACCGTGGAAGCATCGTACTAGACGGGAATGGTGAAGCAACGATTATGATGCCAACTTATTTCGATGCAATCAACACAAACTTCTCGTATCAATTAACTGCTGTTGGTGCAGCAATGCCTAATCTTTTTGTTGAAACGGAATTAACAACAGGTGGACAATTCAAAATCAGCGGTGGTGTTGCCAATAAAAAAGTTTCTTGGGTTGTTTACGCAGAAAGAAATGATGAATGGGTGAAACAATATCCTAATTCAAAAGCTGTAGAAATTGTCAAGTCAGCAGAAGAAAGCGGTAAGTATTTAGTTCCAGCTTTGTACGGTCAGCCTGCAAACATGGGAATTCATTACCAAGAAGTTCAACAGAGATCTTACGAGATTAAAAGACCGGAAAGTGTTCCGACAAATAAGCGTTTAGAAACTGTTACACGTGATTTGGAAAAAGCTCCAAAAGTACCTGTAGCAAATTAATAACTACTCTAAAACGCAAACCCTATTTCTTCGGAAGTAGGGTTTTTTATATTTTTTTAAAATTCAATTCGAACTCCAATTCCACGGATGGTTTCTAATTTAATGGAGGCGTCATTTGACAAATATTTGCGTAATCGTGTCATAAAGACATCTAAACTGCGACCTAAAAAATAATCATTATCACCCCACACTTTTTCTAAGATTTCTTTTCGACTCAAAACAGAATGGTTGTGTTGAACCAACAGTAAAAGTAGCTCGCTTTCTTTTTCCGTTAATTGAAAAGTTTTTTCAGCATGCCTTAATTCAAGTAAAGACGGTTGGAATTGATAGCTTCCAATAGTTATCACTTCGTTTTTTGACCTAAATTTTCGGTTTAGAATTAATTTAATTCGAAGCAATAATTCCTCTGGCTCGCACGGTTTCACAATGTAATCTTGCGCACCAAGTTTTAATCCCAAAATGCGATCCATGCTTTGAGCTTTTGCTGTCAAAAATAAAAAGGGTAAAGAATTAGTTGATTTAGAAATGCGCTTGCTTAATGTAAAACCATCTTCGTTGGGAAGATTGATATCCAAAATGGCTAAGTGATAAGAATTTAACTGATCAGCTTCTAAATTGAGTTGTGCAGGGTCTTGAAACCAATCGACCTCCATCTCGCTCATTTCCAAGTAGTGTTTGATAACATACCCCAGGTCAAAATCGTCCTCTACAAGTAATAACTTAGTTTTCATTAGGTAAGATTAAGGTGAATGAACTGCCTTTTGGTAAATTTGATTCAATAAAAATGGTTCCATTGTGCGCGTCAACAATTTGTTTTACAATGTGCAGTCCAACTCCTAGTCCGTGATTGCTCAACTGGTTGTTTTGCATGATCCTATAATATTTTTCAAAGACCATTTCACGTTCATCTTCTGGTATTCCTATTCCATTGTCACCAATTTGGATCTTTATTGTATGGTCGAATTGTAAATTTACGTCAATGTTAGTTCCTCCATATTTAATGGAATTCTCTATTAAATTAGATAGCATGTTTTTCGCATCTTCGAATGTTAAACTGAGATTCTTATTCCATTGTAAAGCTACATTAAATGTGATAGTGGGATTTTCATTCTGAATCGATTGCAAATAGTTTAGTACTAATTCTTCTGTTGCTAATTCACTTGCCTTTGATTCATGATGGATGGATTTTACTACTTGCTCCAATTTATTAATTTGACGTTGAAGTAGCGCTTTTGAATCACTATCTGGAGTCGTTGCAAGGTGAAATTTCATGGTTGCCAAAGGCGTATTTAGTTCATGAGCAATAGTATCAATCGTTGTGTTTAAACGTTTGATTTGCTTTAGCTTAATTTGAATTGTTTTTTGGTTTTTGTAAAATACGAGTAAGACTAGAAATAAGATGACTGCACTAACGATGGACAATGGGAGAATTTGAATTAAAAGCAATTGATTCATGTTTTTTAATTCAAAAATTGAGCGCGATTGAATGTAATTTGATGTAATGCTTCGCTCATCCGTTAGTGTGTTGCTGTTAGAATGTTTACTTGTCCATTTACCTTCTACAATCGTAAAACCATTTGAAATTTCGCCAGAACTTTTGTAAAAAACCAATGTTTTTCCTTTGGGAAGCATTTCTTTATAGTGCTCCAAATCCTTGATAGAAAAGATTTCGTGTATCAATTCAATCTTAAAATTAGTTCCTGCTGTTTTTTTGCTCAACAATGAATCAACTCGTTGACTCAACTCTTCTTGTTTATCAAAAGGGTAGGTGTTATTTAGATCGTAGTTGCTAAGTTTAATGTTGTATAACCAATGCTGCTCACTTTTCTCGTCTTCATTAAGATGACGTTCTTCATTAATTTGATTCATCACCTCAATGGCAATTTCACGTGCCTGACGCAATAATTCTTTCTCTTCCAGTCGATATGAATTTCGGATGAAATAAAATTGCAATCCCAACAAGACTAAAAAGCCAAGCGAGAATAAAAGAGTTGTTTTGAAATTCATTTTCATTATTCAAAAATAGAGATATAATTCTTCTTTTCCATCCTTTAACTATCCATTAACCTAGCATTAACCTATCAATTGTTTTGCAAATTAAACCTTTGCATAAACGAAATATTATGAAAATCATCTGCTTTCTTTTATTGTTGATTCCAATTTCATCAACCGCTCAGAATGAGCCAACTAATCAATCAGATACAACTCGTGTCGATACATTGTCGTGGATCCCTGAAATGGAAATAACTGCTAAACGTTTGCTTGTTAAGAGAAATATTGATGGACTTCAATTTACTGTTGAAGGTTCGCCTTTGCAGCACTTAAATGCATGGGAAATTTTAGGTCGAACACCACACGTACAAACGTTAAATGAACAATTGACAGTAAAAGGGAATAGTTCAGTGATTGTGCTTTTAAATGGTAAACGAACTTATTTAAGTGCAACTGAGTTGAAAAATTTACTTGAAAGCACAAGTGGAAATGATATTTATGCCATTGAGGTTATCACTAATCCTCCAGCAAAATACGATGCGCAAGGTGGAGCTGTATTAAACATCAAAATGAAAACTTCGCGTTTGCTAGGATATAAAGGAAATTTTTTAGTGCGATACGATCAAGCAACTTACGCTCGAGGTAGAATTGGAACTGCGCATACATACACAGGAGAGAAATTTCAATTGACAGGTAATTACCATTTTGTAAACGGCTCAACTGTTCGATTCAATGAGGATCAATTGGTGTTTGCTTCCAATAATACAGTTTGGAATTCAATTATGACGCGTAAAAGTGTTAACAAGCAACAGCATCTCATGCATATTTCTTCCAGTTTTAAGTTGGATTCCTTGTCAGAATTACGCGTGGGAATGGATGTGCAATTAAATCCTAAAGTGAGTGGTAATTATTACATTCCAACTTACATTAATCAATTGTCATCAGGTGTAATGGAATCGTTTTATTTGACCGGAAATCAGCGCGATTTGAAACAAAATATGGTCAATAGTTTTTTATCATTCGATAGAACATGGAAAACACACGCAATTCAATGGAGTACAAATTATGGATTTCTTGCTTTTGATGAAAGCCAAGATGTAAAAACACATAGCCAATTTGCAGGCCAACCAATTACTAATCAGCGATTCATTAATAGTTCTAACCAAGTGATTCATGTCTTAACCAATCAGCTGGATTATCAATGGGGAAAGGATGCTTGGAAGTTGGAGAGTGGCGTGAAGCATAGTGCTGTAGACAATGCAAGTCAATTGTTGTTCTCGGATGAGTGGAATGGTGTGATGCAAGTTGATCCATCTCGAAGTACCAATTTTAAGTACAATGAACAAATTGGAGCTGCCTACATTTCGGCGTCAGTTGAATTAGATAAATGGTCGTTTAAAGGAGGGATTCGTGGCGAATATACGTTCATACGTACGCGATCAAATCAGCCCTTGGTGGATGTTAAAACCAATCGATTCAATGCATTTCCTTCACTATCAATTGTTCACGCCATCAAAGAAGAGCAACAATTGGGCTTGAGTTATTCAAAGCGAATTGATCGACCAATTTATTCATTTTTGAATCCAGCGAAATCTTATTTTAATAAGTATTCTTACTTTCAAGGTGATCCTTATTTGAAAGCCGCTTTAATGGATAATGTAACATTGTTTTATACTGTAAAGGATTGGAATTTTGAAATTTCCTATGAATACACAAAGTTTCCATCAATGGAAATTTCTTTCCAACATCAAGCAACTTATGAAACAATTTATCAGTACACAAATATTAAAAATTCGAACGCGCTCAACGCAAGTATTTACAAAGATTTTAATGTGTTGAAATGCTGGAAAATTACCACATATGCGATGGGGCAATTGAAAGACAATCGTTTTTTTGGAATTGATGGTGAATTGTATCGAAAGTCGAACTTCTTTTATTATGCGTCAATTAATTCGCAATGGACGATGGATAAAGCAAAGTCTTTTTATCTAAGTTTGGGATTCCGTTATAACTCAAATTCCATTCAAGGTCCTTTTGAAATTAGTGCTTCGAAGAATTTATTTGTTCAACTCACTAAAAAGTGGATGGATGGTAAATTAGAAACAAGTTTATTAATCAATGATGTTTTCCGAACAGATAAGGTCACAATTTCTGCTAAATATGCCGACCAGCACCAACGATTTACCGATTACCGCGATTTGCAAAGTATCCAATTAAATTTGAAATGGAATTTTGGAAATCAAAAAGTTAGGGATGCCAAAATGCATGAAAAAACGGACGAGCAAAATAGGATGTAAATGTTTATAAACAGATGCTAAAAATGCTTTTAAAATGATTAGAAATTGATTAAATTTGTGGATTCTAAATTACAAAGAATCAGAATTTATGAGCCAAGAAATTGAACAGATTGACTGCCTGATTATCGGGTCAGGACCAGCAGGATATACTGCAGCAATATACGCAGCAAGAGCAGATATGAAACCCGTTTTGTACCAAGGGATGCAACCAGGTGGACAATTAACAACTACAAATGAAGTTGAAAATTTCCCAGGTTATCCTGAAGGAATCACAGGGCCAGATATGATGAACCAATTGGAGGCGCAAGCAAAACGCTTTGAGGCTGATATCCGATTTGGTTTCATAACAAAGGTTGATTTTTCTGGACCAATCCATAAAGCATGGACTGAATCTGGACATGAAATTCACGCTAAAACGGTGATTATCTCGACTGGAGCAACTGCGAAATATCTAGGATTGGAAAGTGAGCAAAAATACTTGCAAATGGGAGGTGGAGTTTCTGCATGTGCCGTTTGTGATGGATTCTTCTACCGCAACCAAGAAACGGTGATCGTAGGAGCTGGAGATTCTGCTTGCGAAGAAGCACATTATTTATCTAAATTATGTTCTAAAGTAACTATGTTGGTACGTAGAGATGAATTTAGAGCATCAAAAATCATGGCTGATCGTGTAAAAAACACACCAAATATTGAAATCTTGTTTAATACAGAAACGGAAGAAGTTTTGGGTGATGATCACGGAGTAACTGGTGCACGCGTTAAGAACGTTGTAACTGGTGAAGTGAAAGATGTGCCTTGTACTGGATTTTTCGTTGCAATCGGTCACCAACCAAATACAGAAATTTTCAAGGATTACATCAACCTGGATGAGACTGGATACGTTATTTACGAAAAACCAGGTACTTCTTTGACAAACGTAGCGGGAGTTTTCGTTGCTGGAGATGCAGCTGATAAAAATTACCGTCAGGCAATTACAGCAGCAGGTACAGGTTGTATGGCAGCTTTAGATGCAGAGCGTTATTTGGCTTCTTTGGAGCACTAATAAATGAAAAACATCCGATTAATTGGCATTGTTTCGATTTTACGTCTACTATTCTTCACTTTAGTAGTTTTCATGATTTCGAAATTCTTGGTAATTAATTTGCAAGTTAGTGAGTAATACGAAGAAATAGATTTGTCGACCGAAATTCAGAATGCCGAATGGATGAGTCAAATTAGCCTTGTATTTTTATTAATTTTGTCGGTGATTTTTATTGGAGTTTTAGTAACTTCAAAAATTAAAAAGTAATAACAACATTCACACAATAACAAATTAACTATGTTCGACGGAAACGAATTTAAAAAGTACGCAACAAAACACATGGGATTGAATTCTATGCATGTTGCAAGTTACATTGAGTCTTCTTTGACTCCTTACATCATCGAAGAGCGACCTTTGAACATGACACAAATGGACGTTTTCTCTCGTTTAATGATGGACCGTATTTTATTTTTAGGAACTGGTATCAATGACCAAGTTGCAAACATTATTAATGCGCAATTGTTATTCCTAGAATCTGTTGATCCGAAAAAGGATATTCAAATTTATTTAAATTCTCCAGGTGGATCTGTTTACGCAGGATTGGGGATTTATGATACAATGCAATACATTCGCCCTGATGTTGCGACTATCTGTACAGGTATGGCTGCGTCAATGGGAGCGGTTTTAATGTGTGCAGGTGCGCCAGGAAAACGTTCTGCTTTATCACATGCTCGCGTTATGATTCACCAACCGTTAGGTGGAGCGCAAGGTCAAGCATCTGATATCGAAATTACAGCACGTGAAATCGCGAAGTTGAAAAAAGAATTGTACGATATTATCGCTACGCATTCAAATCAACCTTACGAAAAAGTTTGGGAAGATTCTGATAGAGATTATTGGATGACTGCCGAAGAAGCAAAAGCGTACGGAATGGTGGATGAAGTGTTAACACGTAATCCAAAACAATAAATTATTCAAATGAAAAATTGACGAGCTCTTTTTGGGGTTCGTCATTTTTTGTTTAATTGTAAGTCAAATACATGGCAAAAAATGATATTACTTGTTCGTTCTGTGGACGTTCAAGAAAAGAAGCGGGTGAGTTACTTTCTGGGGTTTCAGGGCATATTTGTCCTAACTGTGTTGAACAAGCACATCAGATTGTGAAAAGTGAGTTTGGTTCTCAGCAGAAGAATGCTGCAATGGAAACATTAAATGTTTTAAAGCCAATCGAAATTAAAACAAATTTAGATGAGTATGTGATCGGGCAGGAAGATGCGAAAAAGGTATTGTCTGTTGCGGTTTACAATCATTACAAGCGTTTGGCGCAACCAGAATCAAATGATGAGGTGGAGATTGAAAAATCGAACGTTATCATGGTTGGTCGAACAGGAACTGGTAAAACATTATTGGCAAAAACAATTGCTAAGATGTTAAACGTTCCTTTTTGCATTGCTGATGCTACAATTTTAACAGAGGCAGGTTATGTAGGTGAGGACGTTGAATCCATTTTATCTCGTTTACTTCAAGCTGCTGATTACGATGTGCCTGCTGCTGAAAGAGGTATCGTTTTTATTGATGAAATTGATAAAATTGCGCGTAAAAGCGACAATCCTTCCATTACTCGCGATGTGAGTGGAGAAGGAGTGCAACAAGCTTTATTGAAATTATTGGAAGGTTCGATTGTGAATGTTCCGCCTCAAGGTGGACGTAAGCATCCGGAGCAAAAAATGATTCAAGTAGACACGAAGAACATTTTATTTGTTTGTGGAGGAGCTTTTGATGGTATTGAAAAAATGATTGCTTCGCGCGTTAATCGTCAAACAATTGGATTTTCTTCAACAGATAATGAGCGTATTGATGGTGAAAGTTTATTGCGTTACATCAATCCAACAGATATTAAAACATTTGGTTTAATTCCTGAGTTAATCGGACGTTTTCCAGTACTTACATACTTGGAGCCATTAGATGGTGAAGCATTGAGAAGAATCTTAGTTGAACCTAAAAATGCATTAGTAAAACAATATGATAAATTATTTTCCCTTGACGGAATTAAGTTAACTTTTGATGCTAAAGCATTGGATTTTATTGTTGAAAAAGCAATTGAATTTAAACTTGGAGCGCGTGGATTACGTTCTATCTGTGAAGCGATTTTAACAGATGCTATGTTTGAATTACCTACAAGCGAGGAGAAAGAATTTAAAGTAACTGCCGAATATGCTAAAAGCAAATTTGAGAAATCAAAGATGGCAAAAATGCATGTTGCAGGTTAGAAAATAATAGACATAAAAAAGCCTCCAAGTAATAAACTTAGGAGGCTTTTTTTTATTTATCAACTTTGAGTTATATCCTTGCCTTATCGGTATTCAGATATATTTTGTCATCTAGTTATTTTATGAATTAAATGCTCAATGTCATTGGCAAGTGGCTTGTCCTGCATATCAACAAATTCATCCCAAGCACCTGAAGGGTGAAACCATCTTTGTAAATTTTCAATTTGATTTTTATCACCTGCTTTTAATCGGTTGGTAGATTCCATAAGCGCTGAGTGAAATTCTTCAGCAGCTGAAAATTCATAATTGTAACCTCCACTAGCTTTACTTGTGATAGCCAGTGCCTCGTCCAAACGAAAACCTAAACGGTTTAAATAACGTGATTTTTTGAAAAGCATTTTCTCGCGATTTTAAAAGTGGATAAACATCAAATACAAAGCTCATTGCCTTGTGATATAAAGGTATAGCTAGCTTGTATAACTATGCGCTTCAATCGTGTTAAAAAATGTAAAGCAAATTTAGTTTTGTGAAATTTTAAGATTTGATGAATAAATATCTAATTTTCTAGACTATTTAGCACGAGATTCTCTTGTTGTTTAAGAATTGTTTAGGATAAAAAAAGCCCCATTATTCATGAGGCTAAAATTTCATTTATTCTATTGAAATACTTTTTTGAATTTTTCAACTTTCGGTCTGACCACCATTTGGCAATATTGATTTTGTGGGTTTAGAGCAAAATAATTTTTATGGTAAGCTTCTGCATCGTAATAATTATTTATTTGTTCAATAATTGTTACAATGGGCTGATCAAACACATTTGCGTCAACCAATCGTTGCTTGAACAATTCTGCTTTATCTCTTTGTTCCTCATTGTGATAGAAAATCACAGATCTGTATTGCGTTCCAATGTCATTTCCTTGTCGATTTAATTGTGTAGGATCATGCACAAACCAAAACATTTCAAGTAATTTTTCATACGAAATGATGGATGGGTCGTACTCAATTTGGGCAACTTCAGCATGACCTGTTGTACCTGAACAAACCTGTTCGTATGTTGGATTTTCAACTGTTCCTCCAGCGTAACCAGGCTTTACTGATTCTATTCCGTTTATTCCTAAAAAGCAGGCTTCAATACACCAAAAGCACCCTGCACCAAATGTTGCTATCATAGTTTATTTTATTGAACTACAAAAATAACAATGTTCCTTGTAATATGTTTTAATTTCATTTTTCGTCAAGTAATTGGTTTTTAGCGTGTTGCGTTTTTTGTTTTTATTATTGTTATTTTTTTTGCAACCTTTATGCTTTATTAGCAGTTTATATTACTAAATTATTATTGAAACTACGATGAAACTAAAAAGCTACTCTATTATGGCATGTGCTGCTATTGGGATAATTTCTTCCTCGCATGCACAAAATACGACCGAGATGCCGGTTGTTCAGACAATTTCAGTCCAAAAGGGGCAACAGCAAGTTGTTCACGATAAAGCGTATTTTGAGCAAAAAATTCAAGACATTGATGTTATTTTATCTGCAATTGATGAGAAGGTCAAATTCGTCCAATCGAATGAGGAAGAACATAAGCTTGCGCTTGAGAATGGTTGGTACAAACAAATGGATGAGAGTAAAGTACACGCTAAAAGAGCTCGACAGGAATATGTAATAAGAATGTTATCTATTAAATAAAATTACTCATACATGAAACTACTCTATACTTTATGCATGACCATGTTTTGGTTGTGTATCCAAAATGGCTACGCACAGACAAATGATTGTTTTACTGCAAATCCATTTTGCTCATCTAATCAATATAATTTCCCTAATGCAACTAGTGGATCTGCACCTAATGGACCAAATTATGGTTGTCTTTTTAGTCAGCCTGCTCCAATTTGGTATTATATGGAGATTGATACGCCGGGAACAATTCAAATTACATTGCAGCAAACATCGCAACCAAATGGTCAAGGTGCTCAATACGATGTCGATTTTGCATTATGGGGTCCATTCTCAAATTTAAATGCTGGTTGTCAAAGTATCATGTCGGGTAACTTACCACCTTTGCAATGTAGCTTTTCCGCTTCATACACCGAAACGTTAGGAATTGGTATGCCAGGTGGATATGGTAGCGGAGCATCAGTACCTCCAAGTGCTCAAACTGGACAGGTTTACATTGTTATCCTTACAAATTATAGAGCCCAAACCTATGGTGCTGCTGCAGCTGGCTATATTTCATTTAATCAAACTGGTGGTACAGGTTCTGCAGATTGTGAGATCGTTGAACCATGTAGTATCACTAATTTTGTTGCAAATATTACTGCTTGTAATCCAGAAACAGGGAATTATTCTGTAAATGGAACAATTGACATCAACAACCCTCCTTCAACAGGACAGTTGGTTGTTGAAAATTGCATGGGAGTACAGCAAGTTGTGGCATCGGCACCATTCAACGCAACAACTTATAATTATACTTTAGCAGGATTAGCTGCGAATGGACAAGCGTGTGATATAGAAGTATATTTTACTGCAAACGATAATTGTAATTCCTCGATTAATTATACCGCTCCAGTCTGTGAAGTATGTACAATTGTAGATATTAATTCCAGTACTTCCTGTCAGACTAATGGAACATATACCATTAATGGAACGATTGATTTTTCACTTCCTCCTTCCACTGGAACATTGGTAGTTACAACATCCTCTGGTGGGTCACAAACGTTTAACGCACCATTTACATCACCATTGGCATTCTCAATGAGTGGTTTAGTAGCGAATGGAAGTTCAACAACTATTTCTGCAACTTTTTCAGATATTACTACATGTACCTTAACAGAGACCTTTACAGCACCAAATGCTGTTACACCAACATTTAATCCAATCTCCTTGTGTGTGGGTGAAACGCCACCAACTTTATCTAACTCTTCTTTAAATGGAGTTCTAGGTACTTGGACACCACCAGTACTTGATGCTGCTAGCCCCGGATTCAATAATTATGATTTTATCCCAAATGCTGGTCAATGTGCTACAATAGCAATTCTTACTGTTCCTACACATGAAAATCCTACTGTTTCTATCAATCAGGCAGGTGTTCTATATGAATGCTTAGTGGCACCAACCGTGAACTTAGGAGGGACTTCTACAACACCAAATGTTAGTTATGAATGGAGTGGAAATGGAATAGTTTCAGGAGGAAACACTCCAAATGTAGTTGTTGGCGCTACCGGACCATATACACTAACAGTTACTTCTGATAATACTGGTTGCAGTAATTCAGCTTCTGTAACTGTGGTAGGAGATGAAAATGTTCCTAACATTGAAATCGCTACACCTATTGTTATTTCATGTACAGATCCGATTGTAACGTTAAATGCAACTTCTTCAACGCCTGGAATCACTTTTGATTGGGTTCAAAATCCTGGTTTTGTCAATGGAACATCAACAATGAATCCGACTGTTGACGTCGCAGGTGTTTATCAAATAAATGTGTTAAATCCACTTAATGGCTGTACGAACAGTGCTGCAGTAACGGTAGTTGGCGACACGCTAGCACCAGAATTGTCTTTATCAACGAATAATTTAGTTATATCTTGTGATAATCCTACTGTTACAATGTATGCCGTAGCTATTCAAGCGGGGGCAACTTACCAATGGACGGGACCTGGAATCGTTTCCAATACTACATCATCAACAATTAGTGCAAATTCGGCTGGTACATACACAGTAACAGTTACGAATCCAGTTAATAATTGCTCAAGTACAGCTACGTTTATAGTTACGGGTAACACAGATGCTCCTACTGTTGCAATTACGAATAATCCTGTAATCGATTGCAATAATCCAGAGGTTCAAATTACAGCAAACGCAAGTGCTAATACAGCTGTTTCTTGGGATGGATTAGGTGTTGTTTCGGGTGGAACAACTTTAAATCCAATAGTAAGTGTTCAAGGTGTATATACCGTTACAGTAACAAATACTGTAAACAATTGTATGGCCTTAGCCTCTGTAAATGTTGGACAAATATTTCCTTTGATCCCTGCAATTTTTGAAGATACAATGGTTTGTGGAAGTGTATTTGAAATCCCTCTAAACAGTGTAGTTGGTAATGGAACTATTACATGGAGCGAGGTATCATCTAATGGAACATTCAGTAATGTAAATTCTACTACAGCAGTGTTTACTGGTATTTCAGGAGTGACACAGTATGAATTATTATTTATTGATGAATGTGGTTACAATTTGTCAGCGAAAGTGTTTATGATTCCTCCTACAAAAATCACCGCTCCACCAGTTTCATGTAATTTGAACGAAGCACAAATTTTAGTGAATTCTTATTCAGGTGGAACTTGGTCGGTGATTGAAAATCCTGCAACAGCATTTATGGAGGATACTACGTTGACGTTCATCAGTTCCTCTCAGATTTACGGTGTAAACGACACTTCAGCAGTTGTTGTGAAAGAACCTGGTACATATCAATTGTTTTTTGATAATGAAGGAATTTGTCCTGATACGATTATAACATTGTTCTTTCCTCCATACATTTACACACAAGTCTTGGATACAACATTGTGTTTGGGTGTCGTGCACGAGTTACACGCTTTGGAAAGCAATTATCCTGTTAGTTATTTGTGGAGCAATGGTAGTACAGGAACGTCTATTACAGTGACACAACCCGGTAACTACAGCGTACAAATTACATCTGACTGTTATACATACTCAGATACAGCGACAATCGTTTATGAGTATTGTGATATCGACGCTCCAAATGTGATTTCGCTTTCATCAAAAGAGGGGAATAATTTTTGGTTTGTACAAAGTAAAGGTGTAACAGATTTTCATTGTGTAATTGTTAACCGATGGGGACATGTTATTTATGAGTACGATGATGTAAATGGTAAATGGAATGGTCGAGACAAAGGTGATAACTTAGTTTCGGAAGGTGTTTACTTTTATCACATTAAAGCTCGAATAGCGGATGTTAACGATGTCCAAAAGCAAGGTTTTATTACTGTAGTACACTAATTGAATACTTTATATAAATGGAAAGGGCTTTGAATTTCAAAGCCCTTTTTCAATTTAAATATAGTTTACTTGCTTAGTAGCAAAAAATCAGCTAATACAATCGCTGTCATTGCTTCAACAATTACTGGCGCACGTAATGCAACACATAAATCGTGTCGACCTTTGATGGAAAATGTTTCCAATTGATTGGTTTCCCAATTAAAACTCTCTTGAGGTTTTGGAGTAGAAGAAGTCGGCTTGATTGCAATTCTGAAAATAAGTTCATTTCCATTACTAATACCACCAACAATTCCTCCAGCATGATTGGTTTTCGTTAGACCTGAATCATCTAAGATTGCATCATTGTGTTCACTGCCAAACATACGAGCTGCTTCAAAACCTGCACCAAATTCAATCCCTTTCACTGCGGGAATTGCAAACATAGCGTGTGCCAAAACAGACTCAATGGAATCAAAAAAAGGTTCACCTAATCCTATAGGTAAATTTTGAACGCGACATTCGATAATTCCACCTACAGAATCTTTTTGATCGATTGCTTTTTGGAGACCTTTCTCAGGGTCTTTTTCCCCACCAACTTCAGTAATCGTTGCTTCAATAATGCAATTTCCTAAAATAGATTTCGCAATTGCTCCTGCTGCAACAATTCCGGTTGTTAGTCGTGCACTAAAATGTCCACCACCTCTATAATCTTCAAATCCATTGAATTTTTTATTGGCAACAAAATCTGCGTGACCAGGTCGAGGAATCGCGCGTTGTTTCGCATAATCCTCCGAACGTGTGTTGTTATTCTCAAAGAAAATCATGATAGGCGCACCCGTACTTTTTTCATTGAAAACACCACTTTTTATGAACGGAAAATCAGCTTCTTTTCTAGGTGTCGTTCCAAGTTGTTGACCGCCTTTACGACGATCCAAATCCTTTTCCATCAGTTCAGGTCTTACCACTAAACCTGGAGGACAGCCATCAATTACCACTCCAACGCTTTCACCGTGTGATTCACCAAAAATGCTAACTCGAAACAAGCGACCAAAACTATTCATAGACTAGCCAACAGGTAATGAAGGATCAATTTCTCTTGCCCAAGCCATGATTCCACCTTCTAAATTGTATAAATTATCATATCCTTGGTTTTGCTCCAACCATGCGATAACGTTACCGCTTCTAGCGCCTGAACGACATTGTACAATTACCTTTCCTTCTTTTGGGAATTCCGTATATCTGTTTGCAAATTCGCTCGTTGGAAGTAATATTCCCCCCAAATTTGATACGTTGTACTCATTTTCTTCACGAACATCAATTAACGTAAACGGCTCTTGCGAGTCAATCATTGATTTTAATTCAGTTACTGTTATAGATTGCATGTTTGATTTCAATTTAATTTATAGGTGTAAAAATAAGGGCTTTTGACGACAATTGCAATGTTAATATTTCTACCAAATCTCTTGTAAGAACATGGGCTTTAATACCACATTTTCCGATTCTTTGATTACATTTGTGTTACGTACAATTATTGAAAAATAACATATAGAGATGAAGGACTTATTGGAGAAATTTGAAAATAAACAGCCAGAAATTGTATTTGAATGGCACGATTCTGAAACTGAAGCAAAAGGTTGGGTAGTTATCAATTCACTTCGTGGAGGTGCTGCCGGTGGAGGTACGCGCATGAGAGTTGGTGTTGATAAACGTGAAGTAGAATCACTTGCAAAAACAATGGAAGTGAAATTTACTGTTGCAGGACCTGCAATTGGAGGTGCAAAATCTGGAATTGACTTTGATCCAAAAGACCCACGTAAGAAAGATGTACTTAAAAGATGGTACAAAGCTGTTGCGCCTTTATTGAAAAGCTATTACGGTACTGGTGGTGACATGAACGTCGACGAGGTGCATGAAGTTATTCCGATGTGCGCAGAGGTTGGTGTTTTGCACCCACAAGAAGGTGTTTTTACAGGACATTTTTCACCAAATGAGGAACAAAAGAAAAAACGAATTGGTCAGTTAGGACAAGGAGTTACGAAAGTGATTGAAAATCCTGTTTTGACTCCATCTTTGGATCGCAAGTACAATGTTTCTGACATGATTACTGGTTATGGTGTTGCTGAATCTGTAAAGCATTTCTACAGTATTTGGGGCGGATCAGTAGCTGAAAAGAAAGTGATTGTTCAAGGATGGGGAAATGTTGCTTCTGCAGCTGCTTTTTTCTTGGCTAGTCAAGGTGCTAAAATCGTTGGAATCATCGACCGCGTTGGTGGATTGATCAAAGAAGAAGGTTTTTCATACGATGAGGTGAAAGATTTATATTTGAATAAAAACGGAAACGAATTGGCACATCCATCGATGTTGACGTTCGAAGAAGTAAATGCGAAAGTTTGGGATGTAAATGCGGATGTATTCATTCCATGTGCTGCATCACGAATTGTTCAGCAAGACCAAGTGGAACGTATGTCTGCCGCTGGTTTGGAAGTGATAGCTTGCGGAGCAAATGTTCCTTTTGCTGATAAAGAGATTTTCTTTGGACCAATTGCTGATTATTCTGATAACAAATTGTCTGTTGTTCCTGATTTTATCTCAAATTGCGGAATGGCGCGCGTATTTGCTTACTTGATGTCAAACGATTTAGATCAAATTTCTGATACAGCAATCTTTGAAGATGTTAGTAAGACAATCGAAACTGCGTTGAAAAACGTTCATGCTGTTCATCCTCAAAAGAATGGTATAGCTAAAAAAGCATTCGAAATTGCATTGAACCAATTGGTTTAATTAAATACGATGATATATTTGAAGCGATGTCCACAAGGCATCGCTTTTTTATTTTCCTAAATATGAACTTAGATTAATGATGCTTAATTCTTGCTTACTATTAATGATTGCATGTTTAAAAGCTTCATTTGTCACAGCAATTGTTTTCTCATCTATAAAAGTCACTGCTTCCATTTGGAAAAATGTCTTTGGTAATTTCAATTTTGTGATTTTACATTCAAAGAAATTATCTTTCGTAAAGTTTTCAAGTAAAACCAAGAAAGGGGAGAGGGTTTTTGTGTAGCCACTCAAAACTATTTTATCTCTTTTGAAATTGAATGTGGCTCCCGTAACTAAACCATTAACCTGCAATTCTTTTATTTTTTTTGCGCGGTGAACTCCAGCTTTGTTGGGTACTTTGTATAGTGTTACATTTCCAGAGTTCCATTCTTTTGTAAAAAGATAAATCATTGAATCGCTTACCAAAAACGCTTCGCAATCATAATTTGTGGTATTTGATTTTTGTGTTTCAAATTCAGTTTGTTCAGGATATGAAAATTCAATTGCATCAATCTTTCGTGTTGTCTTATTTACTTTCAAAATGCGTAAATCTGTTCGATTACCTTTGAAATTATTCCCGAAATCACCGATGTAAAAATGAGTTTTATCGTGTTGTAATTCTTCCCAATCGGTAATTGTTAAATTAGGAATCGCAATTTCTTTTTCCACTTCACCTGATTCGACATTCATTCCATAAATACGTGTATGAGCATCGTCATTGTGCGACCATAACCGCTCATTCCAAAAGATCAAGCCAGAAGTTTCTTTTAATTGATCAGTTAAGGGTAGATGAGTAACATCCGACTTCTTGATAGCAATGGTTGGTATCTTTTGAGCAAATGCACTCAAAGTTAAGGTCGAAGTCAGGATGAGTTGAACTATTTTCTTCACGAAGGTAAAAATAGTGATAAAACAAAAAAGTCCTGAGTTACCCCAGGACTTTAATCTTATTTATGAATTTTCTTATTTCACTAAAGTCAATTCATCAATGATGTTTTGTGCTCCGTAAACACGGTCAACCAACCACAATACATAGCGAATGTCGCATGAAATTGTACGTTGAACTTTGTCTTCGAAGAAAATATTTCCAGACATTGCTTCCCAGTTACCGTCAAAAGCAGTTCCGATCAAGTGACCATCCGCATTGATTACTGGAGAACCAGAGTTACCTCCTGTGATATCATTGTTTGATAAGAAATTACAAACTACATATCCTCTGTCTTTATCTGCGTATTGTCCCCAATCTTGGTTTTTCCATGTTGTTCTGATTTTCTCATCGATGTGGAATTCAGGATTAGTCACATCTTCTTTCGCAAACATTCCGTCTAAGCTTGTTACGTAGTCATAGCTAACAGCATCCGCTGGAGAATATGGTAGAACTTGACCGTAAGTCATACGCATTGTAGAGTTTGCGTTTGGATAGAACTTTTTATTCGGTTGCATTTCACGGATACCTTTAGCGAAGTTACGTGTAGCAACTTGAAATTTCTCAGTTGACGTTTTAATTTCATCTGTGTTCACTGCTTTTCCGTAAGCTTCAACTACATCGTTAATTACGATGAAATAAGGGTCTTTAGCAAGTGCTTTCTCCGTTGGAGTAGCGATAAACTTATCAAATTTCGCTTTATTGAAGAAGATTGATTTCGTTGCAAAACTTGCAGTTTGCTTTGTGATACCTTTCGTTCCTTTTTTCGCCAATGCGCTAGCAAATTTACCCAATTGGTTAGCTGGAATATCTTTTAAATAAGCTGCGTATAATTCAGCAGCTGTTTCAGCTTCCAATGGCATGTGTGAAGTTGCGAAGTAATCTGCAGCGATTGATTTAATACGCTCCAAGATCATATTTGCACGCTCAGTTTGTCCACCTTTTACCATTTGGAAATAAGTACTCATTGCATTAGCCAAGTTAGCTGAAGTAACTGAACCTACAAATTCAGCTTGGTAAGCTTTGATTGTCGCTACTTTATCAGTTGCCAAATAGTATGCTTTGATATCAGAAAGAACATTTGTGTATTCTGCATTTGTTTTAGCAAATTCAGTGAATTCTTTTTCAATTTCTTGCTTCTTACCAATTACTTTGTTGTTTTTCACTTGTAAGATTTCACCTTGGAAGTTTTTCCAGTAATTAGCTGTTGACGCATAGTTAGAAGAATAATTCAAACGTACTTCAACATCTGCATCCATGTGACGTTTCATCACATCCATACGAATTGCACGTAATTCAACTCTTTTTGGTTTTTCCAATGTTACAGTTTGATCAATTCCGTAAGAAGTCAAATAGCGACTAGTTCTTCCTGGGAATCCCATGATCATTGCGAAATCATTGTCCTTAACACCTTTTAATGAAATTGGTAAATGGTGCTTTGGAGTCATCGGAACATTTTCTGTTGCATAAGCTGCTGGTTTCCCATCTTTTCCTGCATAAATACGGAACATAGAGAAATCTGCAGTGTGACGAGGCCACATCCAGTTATCTGTATCGCCACCATATTTTCCAGCTGATTGTGGAGGAGTTCCAACTAAACGAACATCTAAAAATTTCTCAGTAACGAACATGTAAAATTCATTTCCATCAAAGAAATCGCGTACAAATGCTTCGTAATGCGTTCCATTTACGGCCTCTTTAGACAATAATTTTCCAATTTCTTGAATTTTTGCATTTCTTTCTGCTTCCGTCATAGATGCATTTAATTGAGATGCAACTTTTTCAGTAACATCTTCAATGCGAATAATGAATGTCGCAAACAAGCTTGTTTTGATTTCTTCTTGTAAATTTTGAGCCCAGAAACCATTGTCAAGGTGATTTTTTTCTTTTGTCGAAACATCAGCGATTGCTTCGTATCCACAGTGGTGATTCGTTAAAATCAATCCCTTATTGGAGATAACCTCTCCAGTACAGTAACCATTAAATGAAATGATGGCATCTTTAATTGAAGAATTGTTTATGGAGTAAATTTGCTCAGCAGTCAAATTTAATCCATGTTTTTTCATGTCTTCATAATTTCTTCCTAATAGGAAAGGAAGCCACATACCTTCGTCAGCACGAGAATACAAAGATGTAAACGCTAAAACGAACGTGAGTACAACTAATTTTAAATTTTTCATTACAGTTCTAATTTTTCTTTAACAAATGTAGTAATTCCTACCATATTAGGCGCATTTGGAGGAGATAAACATAGGTCATACTAATAAATGGAATGTAATTTGTTGTGAAAAATTTAAAATAGTTAAGAAAGTAGTTTTTGAGTTTGATAGTTTTTCAATAATGTAGTGTTATTAATTATCTGTTTAAAGACCTATTTGTTATAAATGAAACCACGATTTTTGTCATATGAGAATATTATTTGTTTTCCTGCTAATTCAATTTGGTGCTATAGCTCAAGTTTTGAATAATGCAGAGGGAATTGCCTTTACGAGTAAACCATTTTTCAATAAAACGTTTATTGCGAGTAATAAAATTAAGTCGATTAAGGGGAGATTTAATTATAAGTTATCGGGAAAAGCAATGTACCCTACAGAGTATTTTTATGTTTATAATTTCGATCAATCAGGTCAGTTAATCAGCACTTACGAAACAAAAAAGGATGACGGTTCGGTTGATACAACTTGGAATGAGTACTATTATAATCAAACAGGACAGATGGTGGAATTGAAGCAAGGGACTTCTTACAGTAAGACCAATACGGTGTATCACCTGGATGCAAAAAATAATGTCATTTTAGAGGAATATTATACGGAGTCGTTGGATTCTAATGGAATGAAAGCTGTTCTACAGATGAATTCAGAGGCTTCAACGTATGAAGATTATGGATTGCAAAAGAAACGAACAGTTTTGAATAGTTATGGTTTGCCTTACAAAACAGAACAGACTTATTACGATGATAATGGTTATTTATTGGAACGTGAAGAACGTTTTTTACGTACCTCGAATTTTATAAAGTATTTGTATACCTACAATGAGAAAGGATTGTTATCTTCTATTTCTACTATTCAGAAAGGGAGTGTTGACCCCATCGAAGATGTGAAATTTAAGTATGATTCATTTGGCAACTTAATAGAAAAGCATTTTTTCAAGAATGGAGTTTTTACAACGGATACGCAAATTGTTTACAATGCAAACTCTAAATTGATGACTTCCGTTATCATCCGCGATGTTGCAACGAATTTCTTGATGGTTATCCGATTCGGAGAATACGAATACTATTAGTAATAAATTCCTTGTATTTTTGTGAAAATTGTCTCTTCCGATGCGAAATTACATGAAACCTTCAGTTGATCATCAAGCTCATTTACTGTCAAAGAAACTTTGATTAAGCTATCTTTACGTGGATCCAAAATTGCAAGGTATTTACAATTGGAGATGCTTTTTAATTGAATTGATCTGTTGTAATGAGTCGAAAGAATTTCTTTAACAATTTCTAATTGAGCTACTCCTGGTGTAACTGGGTTTCCTGGAAAGTGACCTTTAAAAATCTCATCGTTTTCATTGATTTTAATTGTTGCAATGATTTGATTTTCCTGTAAGGTAAGATCTAATAATTGATAGAAAGTTCCGTTTAAAAGCATCAGTTTTGTGTAAATTTAGAATCCGAAATAGTTTGATTGATCTTCTGATTAGTAAAGGTGTATACGATCGATTGCTGTGCGCTTTCAATCATTGACATTTCATCTAGAAGATTGGTTTTTTTATTGAAAAGTAACTCAATTTTTTGAATGTACTTCGACATGCGCGCATTTTTTGGTTTTAAAACCAATTTGTAATGTTTTGTTGCTTCGAAATATGAAATTGTAAAGTCCTTTTCATTTAGGAAGTCGCCCGACAACATGGAAATCATCATTCCTTGAATTTGTTTCACAACTTTCTGGTTTGCCGGATTGGTATTGAGCTTTCCATTCTCATACAACTTTACTTTGTCTCCATTGATTAGAATCAATTGCTTGGCACTCGAATTGTCCCAGCGAACTTTATTCTCTTTTTTGAAATCAAATTTACCTGTCCCAATTGCTGGTTCCTTTAACATGGTAGAAGTTGTCTTTTCTGTAAAATCAGCAGTTATGGATGTCGTTTCCTTGTGCTGTTTTTGAATGGCAGATTTAACACCTTGCGTTTCCGAAAGTGGTTTGTATACTTGCGCGTTTAGAAATGGAATCCAACAAAAAGCTAGTAGGATGATTACATATTTCATTTAACGAATGATTTTAAAACCGATGGATTTGCAAATTTGATACCATTTTTCTTTGTTTCCGTAATGAAAGCATCCAATATTGCTACTGAATGTGGTAGATTGTCGTGTAGCAAGACGATCTGACCAGGTTTTACCTTTGAGTTTAAACGTTGAAGCAACTTGCTTTCTTCTTTTAAAACACTATCGTATGAGCGCAAGCTCCATCCAATAACTTTCTTTTTGTATTTCGAAATCGCTCGTGCAATTCTAGGATTTGTATAGCCAACTGGTGGTCTGAAGTAATTTCCTGGTCGAACACCCATTAAAATCAAACTATTGTCGCACATACCAATTTCTCTATTCACTTTATCTTGCCCAAGCGTTGCGAAAAAAACGTTGTGACTTTGCGTATGATTTCCTAGTTGATGACCTTCGGCAAGCATTCGATCAATTAAATCTTGATTTGCAGTAGCTTTTTCTCCAATTACAAAGAAAAGTGCAGT
>Ga0233377_1000327_pt1 | contig 23867 bp, 20 predicted proteins | sample ElkDunMinimDraft_6_FD_191540 | JGI IMG/M metagenome (GOLD analysis project Ga0233377, IMG submission 191540) | Fecal eukaryotic communites from dung pellets of Tule Elk in California, USA - Elk Dung E36 | ecosystem: Host-associated > Mammals > Digestive system > Large intestine > Fecal | place...
AAGCAAAACGCTGCAAAAGCCCGTTTTTGGACAAAAACTATAGTTTGGAGACGGAAATAGCAGCCAAATATTAAATAAAGGGTGCTTCGACAGGATTAAGTTGATAGTTGATAGTGGAGAGTTAAGAGTTGATAGTGGAGAGTTTGCTTCGACAAGTTCAGCATGACAGTTGATAGTGGAGAGTGTGCTTCGAAGGGATTTGTTGGACAGTGAAATCAAAGTGGGTTATTTTATACCTTATATATAAGGAGTGAAAAATTGATTGATTTACTTTTTAGTGGTACAAAAAAAGAGGCACATTTTAATGCGCCTCTCTCCTATTAATATAGTATACTATTAATAATAGATATTTCTACGAACTTTAGCTACGTACTTCGCTAAGCGAATTACTTGCTTTGTATATCCGAACTCATTATCATACCATGCGTATAATACAACATTCTTTCCATCATTGGATACGATTGTTGCGTGTGAGTCGTAAACCGAACAACATGTGTTACCGATAATATCAGAAGAAACCATTTCCGGGTCGTACGAATAATAGATTTGGTTTACCAATTCACCTTCCAAAGATGCACTTCTGATAATAGCATTCACTTCTTCGATAGAAGTCTCTTTGTTTAACTCAAGACTTAAAATTGCCAAAGATCCATTTGGAGTTGGTACACGAACTGCGTTTGCTGTTAACTTGTCTTTCAATTCTGGAATAACTATCGTTACGGCACTACCCGCTCCAGTCGAAGTGATTACCATGTTTACAGCAGCAGATCTACCGCGACGTGGTTTTTTGTGCATATTGTCCAATAAATTTTGGTCATTTGTATATGCGTGAACAGTCTCGATGTGCCCTTTCACTACACCATACTCGTCATTGATAACTTTCAAGATTGGAGAAATGGCATTTGTTGTACAAGAAGCAGCAGAGAAAATTGTTTCTCCTTCTACATCTAATGTATCTTGGTTAATACCGTAAACGATATTTGGAATTTCTTTTCCAGGCGCAGTCAAAATTACTTTCGACGCTCCTTTTGCTTTTAAGTGACGGCTTAATGCTTCACGGTTTGTGAATACACCAGTGTTATCAATAATTAAAGCATTGTTAATTCCGTATGCTGTGTAATCAATTTCTTCAGGATTTGCAGCGTTGATCATTTTAACGATTTGTCCGTTGATGATAATCGCTTCATTTTCTACATCAGCTTTAACTGTCCCTTTGTATGCTCCGTGTACAGAGTCATTTCTTAACAATGATGCACGTTTAATGATGTCTTCTGGAGAATTTCCACGTGTTACGATTGCACGAAGGCGTAATTGCTGTCCTTTACCTGCTTGTTTGATTAACTCACGCGCAGCAAGACGACCGATACGACCAAAACCATACAATACAACATCACGAGGTTCAATATTTTTGCTATTTCCTAATTCGAAACCGATCAATTTCGCTTTTAAGAAATCCAATTTTGAAGGATATGAATCTTGCATTTCAATCCATTCGCTAGCTAATTTACCAATATCCAATTTAGCAGGAGCCAAATCCATTTTCAATAATTCTTCAGCTAATTCAGAAGTTGTAAACACATCGATTGATTTGTGCACAACGTTTCTTGCGTATTCGTGCAAGTTTAAGATTTCAGAAAGTGTAACTTCTGTTAGGTGATTTCTGAATAGCACTAACTCTACTCCTTTTTCGTAAAGCAACTCACCCACTTTACTTGATAATTTAACGGCAGCACGCTCTCTTTGTACGTGTGATTTCAACTCGGTTTCGTAACCTAAAGAAGTTTCCATTTTTACATTAAATTTAATTGGTAATTGAAATAAAAAAGTATAAATACAAAAAAACTACCCACGAAACGCAGGTAGTTTTTTCATTATCCTAAATAAGATTTTAACAATTTATTGCGAGAAGTATGCCTCAAACGGCGAATAGCTTTCTCTTTAATTTGTCTAACACGTTCTCTTGTCAAACTGAACTTCGCTCCAATCTCTTCAAGCGTTAATCCGTGATTCATTCCGATTCCGAAGAAAAGGCGGATGATTTCACGTTCTTTGTCAGTTAAAGTACTTAATGAACGTTCGATTTCTCTTTGTAAAGACTCCGCCATTAACTGGTGGTCTGCTTTAGGCGAATCTCCATTTGCCATTACATCCATTAATGTTCCTCCATCTTCCGAAGTTGATAAAGGCGCATCCATCGACACGTGGCGACCAGATACATTTAAAGATTCCTTGATTTTATCTTCAGGAACTTCTAATGCTTCAGCCAATTCTTCAGCTGAAGGTGGTCTTTCGTATTCTTGCTCAAGGCGAGAAAATGCTTTGTTGATCTTATTTAAAGATCCTACTTGATTTAAAGGTAGACGTACAATACGCGCTTGCTCAGCTAATGCCTGCAAGATTGATTGACGAATCCACCAAACTGCGTAAGAGATAAATTTAAATCCACGCGTTTCATCAAATTTTTGAGCTGCTTTGATCAGTCCTAAGTTCCCTTCATTGATTAAGTCGGGCAACGTCAAACCTTGATTTTGATACTGTTTAGCAACTGATACAACGAAACGAAGATTGGCTCTAGTTAATTTCTCAAGGGCTCTTTGGTCTCCTTGCTTGATACGTCTTGCCAATTCTACTTCTTCTTCCGCAGTAATCAGTTCCTCCTTACCAATGTCTTGCAAGTACTTATCTAACGATTGTGACTCACGATTGGTAATCGACTTTGTAATTTTAAGCTGTCTCATTTACTGTAAACCTCCTACTTTTGAGTGTTATTTTAAGAAAATTGACTGCAAAGTTACAACGAAATTATCCTATTATCAAAGAAATATGGATATTTATTTCAAGCCCACCTTGCAGCAAAAATCATACCTTATTTATATTTTATAATCCGAATCCAACATATTCTTTTCGACCACTTGAAGTCAGGATCTCTAAAAGCACACCTGTATTCCCAGAATTCAGTCTTGAAGTCAATTGTTCAACCGACTTAATTGGCTCATTGTTTAACTTAGTTATAACCATCCCTTCTTTCAAGCCAACACCTTGCAACTTTCCACTTGTAATGGACTTAATTTTAACTCCAAACTCTGTATTTAGCTCCTTCTTTTCTTTTGCTGTAAGTTCTTCAAAACTTGCACCTAAGGCCACATTCTTTTTAACCTCTTCTTTCGTTACAAGTTTGGTTTCTCCGTCGCGGTTTCTAAGAACAACGCCAACAACTTCTTCCTTACCATTTTTACGTCGCACTGTTAGATTTACCTTATCACCTGGTCGACCTTTTCCGATTTCTTCTTGCAAAGAGGCGGATGAATTCACTTCTTTTGTTCCAACCTTCAGGATTACATCACCTTGTTTCAAACCAGCTTTTTCAGCACTTCCTCCTTCAATAATTTCGGCTAAAAACACACCTTTCAAATTAGGTAAATTTTCCTTTTCTTTCAATTCTTGAGTCATATCGCCAATTTGTACACCAAGGTATCCACGTTGAACCACACCATAATCTACAAGATCGGACATAACTTTTCGCACTAAATTCACCGGTACTGCGAATGAATATCCAGAGTAGCTACCTGTTTGAGATGCAATTGCGGTGTTAATCCCCACTAATTCACCACGTGTATTCACTAAAGCTCCTCCACTATTTCCTGGATTAACGGCAGCATCAGTTTGGATGAAGGATTCAATTGGAACAATCTCCGCTTTATTTCTATTTGCCAATAAATTAATGTTTCTCGCCTTTGCTGAAACGATTCCAGCAGTTACAGTAGATGTCAGGTTGAAAGGATTTCCAACAGCCAACACCCATTCTCCTACCCTGATTTCATCGCTATTTCCGATTGGCATTGCATTCAAACCTTTCGCATCGATTTTCAGTACAGCGATATCAGTAGAAGGATCTGTTCCAACTACAGTTGCTGTATATTTGGAATTATCATTCAAAATCACTTCAATTTCACTTGCTTTATCAATGACGTGATTGTTTGTCACAATGTATCCGTCTTCAGACAAAATCACTCCAGAACCTGATCCTGAACCGTATTGCTTAAACTCTCGTCCTCCAGCGCCTGGTCCGTTAAAGAATTCTTGAAACAAATCTCTTTGAAAAGTCGTGTGTACAACTTTTGTTGTCACGTGCACGACAGAGTTAATCGAATTTTCAGAAGCCTCCACAAAATCTGTTGGAGTTGCAGTTGGTGCGAACGACGTTTGATAAGTTGGGATTTCATTTAGGAATGATGAAGAATCCGTATGTGTAATAATAGAACCACCATTAAAAAGTAAAAATGCTCCTAAAGGCAAAAGTCCGCCAATAAATCCCATTCCGATTAATTTCCAATTGTTATTCATATACTTTGATTTAAGTTATTTTGATGTTCAATTAACAATAATAACGCCAAGTGACTAAAAACAGCACATTTGTCAGTGTTAAAGAATGTTAAGCAAGATAAACTTATTTTTTATGTGATTTAACGCTGAATATACGTTTGAAATTTGCAGCTAACCTTCCCGATTGTGGATATTTCCTTCCAGATGTGAGATTATTGAAGATAAGAGCTACGACAAATAGTATCAAGACGCCAGATAATACTGGGAACAGTACATATAGGAATCCCAATTCTTTGATAGATTGACCTCCCACGACTGCTATTAAGGCAGTGGCACCACCTGGAGGATGAAGTGTTTTAGTAATTTGCATTGCTACTATCGACAGTGATACAGCTAGAGGTGCGCTTAACCAAATGGCGTCAGGACAAAGTTTTGCGATACATACTCCCACTATCGCACTGACAAGATGTCCTCCAATTAAATTTCTTGGTTGAGAAAGTGGACTCTGAATTGCTGCATAAAGAAGTACACTTGTTGCGCCAAATGAGCCAATTAAAAAGATATTTTCATTCTTATCGAAGTATAAACTTTGAATAAAGGCAATCAATCCGATTCCGACAAATGACCCTAAGAAGCTCCAAAAAAGTTCCTTATAATCAGTCAAAGTTTCTTTGTAAATCACATATTTAGTAATTCTATAACTTCTTTTCAATTGTTTTTTCATGCGCTAAAGATACCTTTTCCACACATGTAAATATGGTATTTCATTTTGTTCCGACTATTCTAGCAACTTTTTTATATTTTTGATTCATCTAAATCGAATCATTATGGAAAATTCTGAAAATACACAGGGAAAAATATCAATGGGTCAACGATTAAAAATAATTATTGGCACCGCATTGGCGATATTTTTAATTGTAATGATTGTCCAAAATTGGATGACCATTCCGTTAAGTTTGGTCTTTCGAAAATTCGATGTTCCATTGCCTCTTATTGTAATCATCACATTGGTTACTGGATATGTTTGGGGATCATTTTCTGCAAGTAGAAAGAATAAAAGGAATGAAAGCAATTCAAACAACAATTCAATTTGATAATAAATAATGAAAATTTCATCTAGAACATGGCTCAATTTAGGCATCCTGTTAGCCGTTGTTTTAATATTTGTGACATACAGATACGGTTTTAGTGAACGATTTCACAATTTATCCACTCAAACAGCTGTTCTTGACCTTAGTCAACAGAACAAGGTTATATTGATTGAAAAACATGCTGAACAAGGTCAAATAATAAACTTGGAGTTACGCGTAAGTGGTAAACTTTCAGATAATATCACCATCTACCTCAGTGAAGATGGAATAGCAAGTTCAACATCAATACGCATTAAAAAAGGCAAAGTTGACACCTCATTTTTAAGTAAATGGAACAAAGATAAAGCATACATTTTGATTGAAAACATGAATGATTCAAAAAGTAAATTAGAGCTTGACTATCAATTTTTGACCAACTAAATATAAAATCTTAGATAATTAGTATTCTAATAAAATAACGACTTATGACTTCTCACAAATTTCTAATCCTATTAATTTTAATTGGATCTGCATTTCCAATCTTTGGACAGGACAAATTAATGCGCCTAGGTACCAATGCTAGGTCTGCTGATTCAAAGGATACTGTAAAAATTTTACGTGTTTTAGACTATGTAAATCCTTTTATTGGAACTGGTGGTCATGGTCACACCTACCCTGGAGCCTCTGCACCATTCGGTATGATGCAATTAAGTCCTGACACGCGATTAGATGGTTGGGATGGTTGTTCTGGTTATCATTATTCAGATAATTCGATATATGGTTTTAGTCACACACATCTTAGTGGAACCGGTGTAGAAGACTATTGTGACATTCTGTTTGTTCCATTAATGGGAAATTCAAAAAAAATAGAGAAGTTTTGCGATAGCCATAGATCTGAACGTATTGCTTCAACTTTTAATCATCAAAACGAAGTCGCTTCTCCAGGATATTACAAAGTAACGATGGACAATAATATTACTGCAGAATTTACTGTAAGTCAACGAGCAGGAATTCATCGTTATACATTTCCAAATAATGGTGAAAGTAAATTTATTGTAATTGATTTAACACACAGAGACAAATTACTCTTTAGCTATTTCAAACAGCATTCAGACACTGAATACTCAGGTGGAAGAATTTCTTCTGCTTGGGCAAAAGAACAACATTTATACTTTCATTTTCTTACGTCGATTCCATTCAAATCCAGCAAAGTAATCGGGAAAGACGAATTTCTAATTTTAGAATTTCCAGAAAGTACTACTAATTTGGAAGTAAAGATTGGAATTTCACCCGTTGTAGATTATAATGCTAAAAAGAATATGATGTCAGAAGTAGCAAGAATGACATTTGATCAGGTAAAAAAAAGCACACAACTAAATTGGGCGAGAGAGTTATCAGCAATAGATATAACATCGAAAGATGATGATGCAAAAAAAATATTTTACACGGCTTTATACCACTCATATTTAGCTCCCAATGTTTTTAATGACATAAATGGTGAATATCGTGGTATGAATGGGCAAACTCATTCTACAAAGGAAAACACTAATGCATATACCGTTTTTTCATTGTGGGACACTTATCGTGCAACTCATCCGTGGTATACCATTTTCCAAACAAAGAGAACGGAAGATTTTATTCGATCTTTTGGCAATCAATTTGAACAGAGTGGTTTGCTGCCTGTTTGGGAACTTGCAGGTAATGAGACCAATTGTATGATTGGTTATCATGCTGTATCAGTAATTGCAGATGCATATATCAAAGGTATTAAGGGCATAGATGTTGCACAACTAATTAACGCAGTAATTAAAACTACAGACGAGCCAATTTATGGAAGGAAACAGTTTAATTCGGAAGGCTATATAAGCTATAAAAACGAACCAGAATCAGTTTCAAAAACCTTGGAATATGCATATGACTCCCATTGCATCTACTTATTTTTAAAGGAAGCAAAAAAAGATGGTTATACAGTTGCTGAGGATTTGATTCATACCTATTATAATAGGTCTTTTAATTTCTTGAATGTTTTTGATCCTCAAACTAGTTTTATGCGAGCTAAGGACAATGGTTTATGGAATTTGCATTTCGTTCCATCAGAAGCTAATTTCCATTACACTGAAGCAAATAGCTGGCAATATTCCCTATATGCACCACATGCAATTCCTGTATTAGCAAATGCGCTTGGTGGAAAACATAAATTAGAAAATTGGTTAGATTCATTGTTTAATGCATCCTCAGAAATTAAGGGAAACCATCAAGTTGATATTACGGGATTAATTGGCCAATATGCCCATGGAAATGAACCATCTCACCATATGGCTTATCTCTATAACTACACTGATTCACCAGAAAAAACAGCTATAATTGTTGATTCCATCTTGTATCATTATTACCACAATGCTCCTGATGGACTTTCTGGAAACGAAGATTGTGGTCAGATGTCGTCCTGGTATACATTTAGTGCTTTAGGTCTGTACCCAGTTTCACCGGGAAGCGCAATTTATGATTTCGGTCGACCGATTTTTGATGACGCGATTCTTACACTTGAAAATAATAAGCGAGTGAAAATTATTGCGAAAAACAACTCTAGATCGAATAAATTTATTCAATCCATTAAATTAAATGGAACACCCTATTCAAAGCGCTACATTACCCACAATGATTTGATAAATGCAAGCATTTTAGAATTTTCAATGGGGCCATATCCATCTGCTGAGTATAGAAGTTATGAGATCGCTCCAAGTGAATCAGAGATACCTGCTAACTTTGTTGTAAATCCATTCTTTAAAAATAGCGATGTTAGCTTTACCAAAAGTTTAAATATCGAAATATGTAGTATTGACAAAAATGCGATCCATTATTACACTTTAGATGGCACTTTGCCAACGTTAAATTCTAAAAAATATAAAAAGCCACTTAAAATAAAGACGAATTCAACAGTTAAGGTAGTATCATACAATCCGGTATCTAAAAAATTTAGTGCAGTAATTTCAAATGACTTTAAGTTACAAAACGAAAATATTTCCATTCATCTTACAACACCTTACAAGCAGCAATATTCAGCTTCAGGTAAAAATGCATTGATAGATGGTTCATATGGAGGCAATGAATACCGCTCTGGCGACTGGCAAGGATTTTATAATGTTGATGTCAATGGAATCATTCACTTTCAGAAGGCGCAAGATATTTCTAAATTTGGACTCTCATCACTACAATGTACTGGCTCTTGGATTTTCCCACCTAAAGCTGTTGAGTTTACTGTTACATATGTTGACAATAAAACTGAAACGTTTAGAATTCCGCTAGCAGACATCCCAAACACGCAAGAAAACCCTGTAAAACAAGTATTATTTGAACAAAAAATCGAAAGAAATTTAGTCAAATCAATTGAATTTACAGCTTTCAACTTTGGACAAAATCCAAACTGGCATAGAAGTCCAGGGTACGCAACTTTTATCTTTCTTGACGAATTTTATTTTGAATAATTATTCATGGTGATACGGTTCGCCTTTAATAATTGTAAATGCTCTGTACAATTGCTCGAAAAATATCATTCGAATCATCTGATGAGAAAAAGTCATGTTTGAAAGACTTAACTTTCCATTTGCACGTTCATAAATTTCATCAGAAAACCCATAGGCTCCACCGACAAGGAAGGTAACTCCTTTTATTCCACTAATATTTTTCTTATCTATAAAATCTGCAAACTTAACAGAAGAAAATTGCGTTCCTCTTTCATCTAACAAAATTAGCTCATCACCTAATGGTAACTTTGAAAGAAACAGATTCCCTTCTTCTTTTTTAATTTGATCTTTTGTCAATTTCTTCGCATTCTTTAGATCTGGAATTTCAATTCGATCTATTTTCGTATAATGCTTCAACCTTGATAAATATTCATCTTCACCTAGTTCCAAAAATTTCTTACTAGTTTTACCTATACAAAGGAAAGTGATTTTCATTTTTTAAAGTTTTTACAAAAGTACTTTCATTTGGGCTAACTATTAGCCAAAATATTCATTAAGTTTAGAAGTTCCTTTATGAAAAATATAGTGAAAAAATTAATCATAATTTCAATTTGTAGTTTATTCCTTCAGTCATGTGCGCTTAATTCAGAACAAGAGAGGAGTTTAAATATTCACATATCTAAATATATTGATTCAAGAAATTCTTGTCAAATTTTAGGATTAGTTGGATACACGTATCCTGAATTTGTTCAAGAACTAACCTCTAATAATGACACAGTCTTTGTTAAATTCTTTAATTGTATGGATGATAAAAAATATTTCTCAAACCCCACCATCCGATCAACTGTAAAAAGGGAAAAACAAATTCATGTACTATTTGAAATGGACGAAGGTAGTTCATCAAAAAAAGAAAAAATAGTTTCCATTACTGCTGATAATGGTACTACTTGGTATTTCCTACCTTACTGCATATACCAAGATAAAAGTAATTGTAAGTCATTAATACGTTTACTCTAATTACTCTTTGATTTATTCTTTTCTGGCACTGGATCATAGCCACATCCTCCTCTTGGATGACATTTAGCCAATCTTTTCACCCCCAACCAAACTCCTTTAAAAGGTCCCCAAACTTGTATTGCTTGAATCATATAACTTGAACAAGTTGGCGTAAACCTGCAACTTGGAGGAAAAAGAGGACTGATAATCCATTGGTATAATCGGACTAAAAGTAACAAAGGAAATGAAACCAACTTTTTAAGAAAATTCATCTTACAAAACTACTCAATTTTGCAAGAAAAGAATTCTAATGAATAACATTAAACTTGCAGTATCGAACTACCAAAATGAAAATCTCGAAATTTAGAATAGAATTTAGATAAACTCACAAAGTTTGGGTCAGATTTAGACTCCATCTTATTCAACATAATTTCTAATGAATCAATTACTTTCTTAAGCGCCTTATGTTGGATTCTATACACTTGAATACTTACTTTCCTTAAGGAAACAATTTTAGATTCGATAATTCCAACATCTTTTAAATGCTTCAAATGATAGGAAATCGTTGATTGTGAAAGATCAATCTGACTGGCTATATCTTCAGTCGAAATTTGACCTTCTGGTGATTCTGCAATTAGTAACATCATTTTTAACCTTGCAGGATGAGCGATCGATTTAAAAAGTGCAGTAAGCTCACATATGTCACTTTCAAAAAGTTCAAATTTAGTTGCTCCCATATCTGTGAAATTTTAGTTGTTTATTAGGATTCTATTAATAAGTTACAATAAAAGTTCATTTCATCCAAAAAAAACGTATAATTAATAGATATCGAAATAATTAAATATCTAAATCTGCAAGTATATTCACATTACAATTTAGGCTATTAAATTTAAGTTTTTAATAAAAAAACACTATCTTTGCCATCTCAATTTGAATCAATAAGTATGTCGTTTGGAGTAAAAATATTTGCTGGAAGATCTTCACAATCATTAGCGGAGAAGATTGCTAAAGTTTACGGAGTATCTTTAGGAGATGTTAAAGTAACTGATTTTAGTGATGGAGAATTTCAGCCATCTTTTGAAGAAACAGTAAGAGGAATGGATGTTTTTATCGTTCAATCTACAATGCCTCCTACCGACAATCTATTTGAACTTCTTTTGATGATTGACGCTGCAAAAAGAGCTTCTGCTAGAAAAATTATAGCAATCTGCCCTTATTTCGGTTTCGCACGTCAAGATAGAAAAGACAAACCTCGTGTTGCTATTGGGGCAAAATTAGTTGCTAACATGTTAATGGCTGCTGGTGTTGATCGCATTATGACAATGGATTTACATGCAGACCAAATTCAAGGTTTCTTTGAAGTACCTGTAGACCATTTGTATGGTTCAACTATTTTCTATCCAGAAATGGAACGATTAAATAACGGCAACCTAATCATGGCAGCACCAGACGCAGGTGGAGCAAAAAGAGCTAATAGCTATGCTAAAAAACTAAATGTTGGATTGGCAATTTGTCATAAACATAGAAAGCAAGCAAATGAAATTGCTGAGATGACTGTGATTGGAGACGTTGAAGGAAAAGATGTTATCCTAGTTGATGACATGTGTGACACAGCCGGGACACTTACAAAAGCAGCAGATCTTTTCATGGAAAAAGGTGCAAAATCTGTTAGAGCATTCTGTACACATGCAGTTTTATCTGGACCAGCATATGAAAGAATTGAAAATTCAAATCTGACTGAATTAATAGTAACTGACACAATACCTCTTAAAAAGGAAAGCTCAAAAATTAGAGTAATGTCAGTTGCACAACTTTTTGGTGATGTTATCGATAAAATGGTAAAAAATCAATCAATTAGTTCACACTTTGTAATATCATAAATCAAATAAAGAATGAAAACAGCACAATTGAGCGGTTCGTTAAGAGCGAACGTAGGGAAAAAGGACGCTGCAACTCTAAGAAGAGAAGGTCGCGTACCTGGTGTGCTTTACGGAACAGGTGAACAAGTTCACTTCTCAGTAAAGAAAATTGACATCGAGAAAATCGTTTTCTCTCCAGATGTTTACATGATTGAGTTGGATATCGAAGGTAAAAAAGCAAATGCTATTATCCGCGAATTACAACAACATCCTGTAAAAGACACAATTCAACACGTTGACTTCCTTCAAGTAACTGAAGATAAGCCAGTAAAAGTTGGATTACCAGTACGTTTGGAAGGGTCTTCTCGTGGTGTATTAGCTGGAGGTAAATTATTACAAGTGTTCAGAAAATTGAACCTTGTTGGTTTAGCTAAAGATCTACCAGAAGCAGTTGTTTTAAACATTGCTCCTTTGAGAATTGGTCACTCTATTCGTATCAAAGACGTACAGTACCCAGGTGTTACTGTATTAGATCCAGCAAACGCAGTTATCGTTTCTGTTAAAAGAGCTCGTGGATCAGTTGATGATTCATCTGATGATGACGAAGAATAAGAAATTCTTATTTCTGATTTTAAATCCTCTTTCTTCGGAAAGGGGATTTTTTTTTGCAGCAATCTAATATCGATATATTTAAATAACTACATATTTCGATATGGTAAAATCCTTCACGATATTAAATTCTACAATGAAGGTAAAAGACCTCAAATAGTCATAAAAAATTCCTAACTTTAAAACTTCCAAAATAACATTTCATGTACATTATTTTCGATACCGAAACAACGGGATTACCAAAAAATTGGAACTTACCATACACTGACACAGACAACTGGCCGCGTGTGGTACAAATTGCTTGGCAGTTACATGATGAAATGGGACGCGTAATTGAGCACAAAGATTACCTCATTAAACCAGAAGGATTTGACATTCCCTACGATGCAGAAAGAATTCATGGTATTTCAACGGAATTAGCAGAGAAAGATGGTGTACCGTTACAGAGCATATTAGAAGAATTTAATATTGCAATGAGCAAAGCAAAATTTGTGGTTGGACAAAACATTGGATTTGATATTAATGTATTGGGGTGTGAATACGTGCGATTCAATCAAGCAACACAAATGCACGACATGCCAGTTTTGGACACATGTACTGAGGTTACTGCTAATTTATGTAAACTGCCAGGTGGACGTGGAGGTCGATTTAAGTTACCAACATTAACTGAATTACATAGCTTTCTTTTTGGTGAACCATTTGGAGAAGCGCATAATGCAACTGCCGACGTAGAAGCAACTACGAGATGTTTCTTCGAATTAATTCGTACCGAAGTTTTTACGGAAGAGCAATTACAACAAGGTGGATCATATATTCACGATTTTAAAGCATTCAACCCTGCTCCTATCGGATTTATTGGTTTAAAACATCTTAATCTAAAGGAAGAGAGTGAAAAGTTAAAAGTTAAGGAATCAGCTTCAACAATATCAACTGAGGAGCGAAATAAAAATATACAGCGCTTAAATAACGTTCAGTTCGCGCATTTACATAATCACACACAATTTACCGTTTTACAGTCAACGATAAAGATTCCTGCACTTGTCAAAAAAGCCGCAGAGTTGAAAATGCCAGCAATCGCACTTACTGACAATGGTAACATGATGGCAGCTTTCCATTTCGAAAAAGAAATTGCAGGTTACAACAAAAAAGTTAAAGAAGCAAGAAGAGTCGCCGAAGAAGCTGGAGAATCCTTTGATGGTCAAGAGATAAAACCAATTATAGGCTGCGAATTTAATGTTTGTAAAGACCTTAGATCAAGGTCGGGTCAAGACAATGGATATCAAGTTGTAATTTTAGCAAAAAACAGAAACGGATATCACAACTTGATCAAATTAGCATCGGTAGCTTATACGGAAGGATTCTACTATGTGCCTCGAATTGATAAAAATGAAATATTAAAGTACAAGGACGATCTTATTGTTCTTACTGGAAATCTATATGGTGAAATTCCAAATATGATTCTCAACATCGGTGAAAAACAAGCTGAAGAAGCTCTACTTTGGTGGAAAGAACAGTTTGATGATGATTTATACATTGAAATCATGCGTCATGGTCAAGAAGATGAAAATCGAGTAAATGACACCTTGATTAAATTCTCTAAAACACATAATGTTAAGCTAGTAGCTACAAACAATACATTTTACACATCAAGAGAAGAAGCTAAAGCACATGATGTATTACTGTGTGTGAAAGATTCTGCATTGGTTACCACCCCGAAAGGAAGAGGAAGAGGTTTCAGATTTGGTTTAGACAACGAAGAATACTATTTCAAGTCCCAAGAGGAAATGAAGGAACTCTTCATTGATTTACCCGAGGCTATCGAATCAGTTCAAGAAATCGTAGATAAATGTGAACCATACGGATTAGCTCGAGATGTACTTTTGCCAGCATTCGACATTCCTGAAGAATTTCAAGACCCCTTAGATGCAACAGATGGTGGAAAACGTGGAGAAAATAATTTTTTACGACATCTCACTTACGTTGGTGCAGAAAAAAGATATGAAGAAGTTACGGATGAAATTCGAGAACGATTAGATTTCGAATTAGCGACCATTGAGCGAACAGGATATCCAGGTTACTTTTTAATTGTACAAGATTTCTGTCAAGCGGCGCGCGACATGGGGGTATCGGTTGGTCCAGGACGTGGATCTGCAGCAGGATCTGCCGTGGCATATTGTATCGGTATTACAAACGTAGACCCAATTAAATACGATCTACTTTTTGAGCGTTTCCTGAACCCCGATCGTGTATCCATGCCCGATATTGATATTGACTTTGATGACGAAGGTCGTGGTGATGTAATCAACTGGGTAATCAACAAATATGGTTCCAACCAGGTAGCTCAAATCATTACCTACGGGACAATGGCTGCAAAATCATCCATTAGAGATACTGCTCGCGTAATGGATTTACCATTAAATGAAGCGGATAGAATTGCCAAGTTGATTCCTGATACTTCTCTTGCTAATATTTTCAATCTTGATGACAATGCCTTAGCAGGAAAATTGAAAAACAATACGGAGGCAATCACAAAAGCGAAAGAATTAAAAGAACTTGCGAACGGCAATAGCCTACAAGCAGAAGTAATTCGACAAGCATGTCAATTGGAAGGTTCCGTGCGAAATACAGGAATCCATGCCTGTGGTGTTATCATTACTCCTGATGACATAACAAACTATGTACCTGTTGCTCTCGCGAAGGATTCAAATATGTACTGTACGCAGTTTGATAACTCTGTTGCAGAATCGGCTGGACTTCTAAAAATGGACTTCCTTGGTTTGAAAACCTTGACGCTGATCAAAGATGCAGTTAAGAACGTTAAAATCCGACATAACATTGACTTGGATCCAGATGCATTTCCGATCGATGACTTAAAAACCTATGAACTATTCCAACGAGGTGAAACCGTAGGTATCTTCCAATATGAATCTCCGGGAATGCAGAAATACATGCGTGAATTAAAGCCGACTGTTTTTGCCGATTTAATTGCCATGAATGCCTTGTATCGTCCTGGACCACTTGAGTACATCCCATCATTTATTCGAAGAAAATTAGGCGAGGAAGAAATCGTATATGACATCGATGATTGTGAAGAATACTTAAAGGAAACATACGGAATTACTGTTTACCAAGAGCAAGTAATGCTTCTTTCTCAAAAATTGGCCGACTTTACAAAAGGTGAAGCCGATACCCTGCGTAAAGCCATGGGTAAAAAGCAGAAAGATGTATTGGATAAAATGAAACCTTTATTTGTTGCCAACGGAGCAAAAAAAGGGCACAATGTTGACCGTTTAGAGAAAATTTGGAAAGACTGGGAAGCATTTGCATCTTACGCATTTAACAAATCACACTCAACATGCTACGCCTGGATTGCGTATCAAACGGCATATTTAAAAGCTAATTACCCTGCCGAATACATGGCTTCTGTGCTTTCAAATAACATGAATGATATCAAACAAGTATCATTTTTCATGGAAGAATGTAAGCGAATGGGAATAAATGTACTTGGCCCTGATGTAAACGAATCTCATATGAAATTTACCGTAAATAACGCTGGTGATATTCGATTTGGTATGGGAGCAATCAAAGGATTAGGATCTGGCCCTGTTGGAACAATAATTAGAGAGAGAGATGAAAATGGACCATTTAAGTCGATTTTTGAGTTCGCAAAGAGAGTTGGAGCAAAAGATTGTAATAAAAAGGCTTACGAAGGTTTGATCTTAGGTGGAGGATTTGATTCTTTCAAGAACATTCACCGTGCGCAATATTTCAAGGAAGATAGTAACAAACGAACATTCTTAGAAAATTTAGTAAAGTTCGGGTCGAGTTTTAAAGAGGATGAAAATTCTGCTCAAGTTTCCATGTTTGGTGGAGATTCGGGCGTGGAAATGCCCGAGCCTGAAATTCCAAAATGCGAAGAATGGGGAAGCTGGCAAAAGCTGTCAAAAGAAAAAGAAGTTGTAGGAATTTATATTTCTGGTCACCCACTAGATGATTACAAACTTGAATTGGGTTCATTCTGTAATGGAACGGTTGAAATGACCACAAATCTGGAACAACATTTAGGAAAAGAAATTACAATTGGATGTGTGATATCCGAAGCCGAACACCGTTTTACCAACAAAGGTGAACCATTCGGAACAATTACTTTGGAAGATTATACACATTCCAACAAGTTGTTTTTATGGAGAGAGAATTACCTGAAATTCAAACACTTCTTAAATCCAAATATGTTCGTTGCTGTTAAAGGTAAAATCGAAATCCCTCCAAGAAGAAGTCAACCTGAATTTACAATTCACTCCATTGATTTGCTGCAAAGTTTGAGAGATAAAAAGGTGCATTCTATCCAATTGAAAATTCCTGCAAGAAACCTTGAACAACGATTAATTTCCGATTTGAATAAGTTATTCTTGGAAAATGAAGGTGCTTGTCCAGTTAATTTCGTTGTTTACGATTCAATTGATGAAGTTGAAGTGGCGATGACTTCCAAAAGCATAAAAATCGACATCAATAACAATGTGATAAAATCACTTGAAGAATTAAGCGTTACTTACAGTTTGAAGAGCTAAAACGTGAAAATAAATGTAACTTTTTAAACGATTTTACGATAAATAAATGAACAAAATCGACATATCGACATATTTCGATATGCCATTAAAACGATTTTCCCTATTTTTGTAGTTATGGTGAATGTAGATGAAATTATTGGCTCCCTTTTATTACGTCACAACTGTGTAATTATACCCGGTTTTGGCGGATTTGTAGCAAAACAAACTTCAGCTCAAATCGACTACAAAAGTGGTCTGATTTCACCTCCCCGTAAATCATTATTATTCAACCGACAATTGGTAAATAACGATGGATTACTCATTACAGAATACGCTAGACATAACGCGATAGACTACGCCGCTTCTGATCTTTTGGTCAATCAAATGATTTTAAATTGGAACAAAGATTTAAATGAAGGAAGTAGAGTTTCGATCGACAAAGTGGGTTATTTGTTTTTTGATCAGGAGCGAAATATTTGCTTTGAACAAGACAAGGAATTCAACCTTTTACTTTCATCTTACGGTTTAGGAAGTGTACATTTCCTATCTGAAGTTGATGTTGCAATCTTACAATCTAAAATACAAGAAGCAACGAATAAAGTTGAAGAAGAGGTTCAAATCCATGTTCAAAAAGAAGAGCCTGTTTTGTTTGTTAAAACTGTAGATGAGAGTTCCACTCCTACTCCAACTACAGTAATTGGTGTAGCAAATAAGCAGACTAACTCAACTAAAAATAATTTCTGGAAGTACGCTGCAGCTGCTTGCTTAATTCCAATTTTGTTCTATTCTATGTGGATTCCAATGAAGACAGATGTCTTGGAATCTAAAATGATCTCGTTTCAAGATTTCAATCCATTTCATCAGCACGAACAAGCGAAATACAATCAAACATCAATTGTACCAATGCTTGAAGAAAAGCAGGAGGAAATACAATCATTGGAGAACCAGTTAAATGCTGTAGATGCCGAAAAAGATACCTATTCATACAATTTAACAGAAAAGACGTTTGTTTTAGTTCAAGCATCTGAATCAAAAGATGCAATTTTACCAGCTGAAATAGTGGAGTCAATTCAGCCAGATGTTAATAAAGTAATTGAAAAAGCCGGAAACTTATCATTAATCGTAGGTTGTTTTTCAGACGAAACCAATGCAAATAATTTAGTAGAAACGCTAAAATCTAAAGGTTTTAATGCTTCGATAAAAGATTTCAAAAATGGTTTACACCGAGTTAGTATCGGAAGTGTTAATTCAGAATCTGAAATGACTGTACTTGACCAAAAAGCAAAGCAACTAGGTTTTACTGGCTGGATTCTAAAGTAAATCTCAATATATTTTATGAAGTTTAGAATGTTAAATACCGAAGAATTATCGGTATTAGAAGAAGATTTAAAAGCATTTTTAATTGTAAATGGTCTTGATGGTTCTGAATGGGAAAAATTAAATAAAACCAATCCAGAGAAGGCAACACAGCTCGTAGAATTATTTTCCGATTTAGTATTGGAAAAGGCCTACAGCAAGATACAATTTCTTGAATTTCGTTCTAAAAACATGTGCATGGTATTTAATTGTCAAGATGAAATGACACAATGTATCAATTTAGAATTGTCAAAAGATTCAAAAGGCGATTTATCAACACCCGAATCAATTCATGAGACGTTTCTAAATCATGCGTCAGATATCACGTTCAGAAAAACCGAAAGAAAAAATTTGAAACCAAAAGCAACTGAAGTACACCAATTAATTGAAAATGGATGTGTACCCTCAATTGAGGATTTTTGGATATCTTTGGAGAAAGTAATCGATTTAAACAATAACTAATATGAAAAATTTTGCAATTGCGTCATTGATGCTTGTATCTTTTGGAGCTTCTGCTCAAATTAAAACTCCAGCTTTAAGTCCGCTTGGAAAAGTAGAACAGACAGTTGGTTTAACGAATGTCTCAGTAGAATATTCACGCCCAAGTAAACGTGGAAGAGCATTAAATGAAATCATCCCTGCTGGACAAATGTGGAGAGCTGGTGCAAATAAAAACTCAATCTTAACGACTGACGATTTATTAGTATTTGGAGCAGATACATTAAAAGCAGGTTCTTATGCTATTTTCGTTACACCAGAAGCATCAAGTTGGACAATCTATTTGTACAAAAACACAGAAAATTGGGGAACACCTGAGAAATGGGACGAAAAATTAGTTGCTCTAAAAGTTAAAGCACCATTAACTAAAGGAAATTCAGCAGAAACATTTACAATTGGATTTGATCAAGTAGCAATCGATGGAGCAGCGTTGACATTTGCATGGGATGAGGCTTTAGCTACAGTTCCTTTTAAAGTAGTTAACGGGCCAAAAGTAAATGCAAGTATTTCTAAAACATTGGCTGGACCAACTGCAAGAGATTATTATGTTGCAGCAGATTACCAATTGAATTCAAATGGTGACATGAAACAAGCATTGATTTGGATGGATAAAGCAGTAGAATTAAGCGGAAAAGACGTTCCTTTCTACTTCTTGCGTAAAAAATCATTGATTCAAGCAAATTTGAAAGATTACAAAGGTGCAATCGCTACTGCTGAGCAAACAATTGAATCTGCAAAAAAAGCGAAAAACGAAGAGTACGTAAAAATGAGTGAAGCTTCCATAAAAGAGTGGAAAAACAAATAACAAACACATTTAATTGAAAAGGGATTCAGTAGAGTCCCTTTTTTTTAAACAAAAAATATGACAGCGTTACAACAAGCATTTATTGAGAGATTTGGGGAACACCGAGTTATGGAAGTTCCAACTTTGGAGGGAGAAATGCCTTTATTAGCATTGGATTTGGAATTAAATGTACCAATCACAGTTATCTGTACAAATGGATTGTCAAATTACAACATGCCTGTTCCTGAAAAATTCGCTGATTATGCAAACAACGAACTGTGCTTTTGCCTACCTAGCTATTGGGAATGGGAGGACATAGAAAATCCGCAAAGAAACTGGATCTTTCCATGGATTCAGAAATTAGCAAAATATGTTGTTGAAAATGAAAAATGGTACGGTCAAGGTCACACCTTCGCCTCTGATAAAGATCTATCACCGTTTTCAGATACGATGAAACAAAATCATTTGGTTTTATTACATCCAATCAAATTAGAGAATGAGTTGGCGCCCATAACAGTAGATGGGAAAACAATTCATTTCTTAACGATTGTTCCAATTTTTTCAGATGAATTGGATTTTAAACAATCTAAAACCACTTATAAGTTTGTTCAAAAAATGATCTCAAAAGGTATGAATGAAATCCTTGACGATTTCAGAACAACGATGATGAGAGGAAAGTGGAGAATTTTTTAAATCCACTTTTCTAACTTATCCCTATGCACCTAAATTCCATTTAGTTGATTGTATTCAAATGTATTTACGTACCTTTGTTATAGCCACAATCAATTCATAATGAAAATCTTATTCTCATTTATTTTTATCTCAATTTTATTGAGTGCGTGTACTTCAAAAAGAGCAAAGGAAATTAACGACACAGCAAAAGAAGATGAGAGTCTTGTTCGAGTTGTAGACAGTAGCCACGTTTTGATAGATGACGCTGAAATGGATTCTAGTGAATTTTCAGAAACTCAATTACTTTACGTAGTTATCGTTGATACCGCCTCTAATTATGATGAACTTTATAAGCGACTATCTGAAATCAATAAGAAGTTCGACCTTCCAATTGATCTGATGGATCGCAGTTTTAACGAAAAGAAAAATTTAATCGCTTTAAGTGAAAAAAGTGACGACGATGTGTTTGCAGGTGAATATTTACCTCGACGGTTTCCATCTACCTCACTAAGTTTGGAATACCTAAGTTTCTACGACGAAGAATTTCATCCAAAGACCATTGCAATTGTTGCAGGCATCTTTGCAGTAAAAGAAGAAGCTGAGCAATTGTTAAATAAATTACAAAAAGAATACTCTAATGCATATATTCTAAATTCTGAAATATATTTAGGTTGCATTCATTAATAAAAACAATAATAAATCAGGTGTTCGTATGAAATTAGATAACAAAGTAATTGTAGTTACAGGAGCAGGTAGCGGAATGGGTCGTGAATTAACGATTCAATTGGTACAAAAAGGATCCAAAGTTGCGATGGCGGATATCAATGTAAAGGGAATGCAAGAAACAGCTGCCATTGTTGGTGAGCAAAATGTTTCGATTCATGAAGTTAACATTGCTGACAAATCAATTGTTGAAGCACTTCCTGAACAAGTGATTGCGAAACATGGAAAAGTTGATGGAATTATTAATAACGCTGGAATTATCCAACCTTTCATCAATGTTAATGAGTTAAATTACGATATCATTGAACGTATCATGAACATTAATTTTTATGGTACACTTTACATGACCAAGGCTTTTTTACCCTATTTAATGAAACGACCTGAAGCGCATATTGCAAATATTTCCAGTATGGGTGGCTTTATTCCATTCCCAGGTCAAACATTTTACGGAGCATCAAAAGCAGCAGTTAAACTATTAACTGAAGGCTTGTATGCAGAGTTAAAAGACACAAATGTTAATGTAACTATCATTCATCCGGGTGCAATAAACACGAGCATTATGTCCAATTCTGGAGTACAATCTCTAGAAGAAGAAGCAAAAGCTAAGAAAGATTCAGCAAATCAAACTCTGGCAGCTGACAAAGCGGCTGAAATTATTCTTCAAGCGATAGAAAAAAATAAATACCGTGCAATGGTCGGAAAAGATGCAAAAATGTTAGATATCCTCTATCGTATTGCACCTAAATTTGCAGTAAATATGATTACGAAGCAAATGGCCAAAACAAAGAGATAAAGAATATATTTACCATGTTTTTAGAAAAGCATACTTCATTTAAAAGTATGCTTTTTTTTATGAAATGTAGACTTCAAACCACTCTGAAACCTGATTAAAAAGCTTATATTTGTTTAAATTCAATTTGAAATTTCATGAAAATCACTTTTATATCTTTTGTACTTTTTTTGTTCACATACACAACTTCATTATTTGGGCAAATTGATCAATTTACAGGAAGTTGGATCGGACAATTAAAAGGATCTGGAATTGATTTAAGAATAGCATTTCATATTTCTGAAAAAGATGGAATTATCCTCTCCAAGATGGATAGCCCTGATCAAAATGTGTTTGGAAGCTCCGCTCAGAAGACACTTTTAAAAGATAATACCATTATGATTGATTTACCAGCCTTTGCTATCCGTTATGAAGGTCAAAGAATCGGTGATAGTATCATTGGTAAATTCTTTCAAACGGGAGCTGAATTTAAATTAAACCTTGGACCTTTAACGGAAGTTTTGACGGGACCTCAAAGACCACAATTACCCGTTGCCCCTTTTCCATACACACAAAAAGATGTCAAAATCAAAACACCTGATGAGAAAGTTAAATTAGCAGGCACATTATCCTTACCAACGGGAAAAGGCCCCTTCCCTGCCGTTGTTTTAGTTTCAGGAAGCGGTCCCCAAAATCGTAATGAAGAAATCATGTTTCATGAACCTTTTCTAGTCCTAGCTGATTACCTTACACGTAACGGGATAGCTGTTTTAAGATATGATGATCGCGGTGTGGCTCAATCAACTGGTAACTTTGAAACGGCAAATACATTTGATTTTGCACAAGATGCAGAAGCAGCATGGAAATTCCTAGCAAAACAAAAGAAGATTAATCCTAAAAAAGTTGGAATAATCGGTCACAGCGAAGGCGGAATCATTGCTCCCATCGTAGCTGCTAGAAATAAGCAAATTGGTTTTATTGCATTAATGGCCGGACCAAGTGTACCTGGAACGGTAGTTATTCCAGATCAAACTGAATTGATTTCACGCTTGAGCAATGTTTCTGAGGAAGAAATTCACAATCAATTGATGCTTCAAAAATTTACGTCTGAATTTATTACAAAAAACCAAGATTCTAAAAGCTTGCAAGAAGATTTATTTAAGGAAATTGAATCGTGGTTGAAATCAAATGCATACAAAATTCCAGCAAATTTATCACCAAAAACTTTTGCTAAACAAACAGCTTACACGTTGACAACTAATTGGATGAAAACATTTCTATTGACACAACCTTCACACTATTTAGAACAAGTAAATTGTCCAATTTTGGCCTTATTTGGAGAAAAAGACCTTCAAGTTTCACCTCGTGCTAATTTGATTCCGATGCAACAATTATTGAGCACAAAATCAACAAGTAAAGTTCACGTTTTTCAAGATTTAAATCATCTTTTTCAAACTGCAACAACAGGTGCTCCAACTGAATACGGAAAGATTGAAGAAACATTAGCTCCAGCGTTTTTAATTTACATCACGAACTGGATCAAGAATTTGAATTAACATTCTAAGATAATCGGTTAAGTAAAGCGATTCATAGATCAAAAAAAATCAAAAAAAGGTAAAAAAACAACAATTTATACGTACTTTTGCAAGAATTTTATTGTAAAATATAGGTTCAAAATGTCTCTTTCAAACGTTCAAAACATTCAAGAAGGTCTTACATACGATGACGTATTATTAGTTCCTTCATACTCTGAAGTTCTACCTCGCGATGTTCAATTAAAAAGCAAATTCACAAAAAACATTGAAGTATTCACTCCTGTTGTTTCGGCAGCAATGGATACAGTTACTGAATCGCAGTTGGCAATTGCAATCGCTCAACAAGGTGGAATTGGTGTTATTCACAAAAACATGACGATTGAAGCGCAAGCTTTGGAAGTTAGAAAAGTAAAACGTTCTGAAAGCGGAATGATTTTAGATCCCGTGACGCTTGGTGAATCATGTACAGTTGGCGATGCTTTAAACATCATGAAAGAATTTAAAATTGGTGGAATTCCAGTTGTAAGTACTGATGGAACATTAAAAGGAATCGTTACAAATCGTGATTTACGCTTTGAAAAAAATATTAGTCGCGCAATTATTGAAGTAATGACAACTGAAAATCTGATTACTACTAAGGATGGTACAGATTTAGCAACAGC
>Ga0233377_1000328_pt1 | contig 23853 bp, 44 predicted proteins | sample ElkDunMinimDraft_6_FD_191540 | JGI IMG/M metagenome (GOLD analysis project Ga0233377, IMG submission 191540) | Fecal eukaryotic communites from dung pellets of Tule Elk in California, USA - Elk Dung E36 | ecosystem: Host-associated > Mammals > Digestive system > Large intestine > Fecal | place...
GCCCACTCGGGCCGGTAACCGGAGCGGTGACGGTAGCCGTACGCCTTGGCCCGGGTCATGCGGTCCACGAACGCATCCCGGCCACAGTCGCACGGCCCGCCTTTGCGGTCGTCGTTGTAGCAGCTCAGGGCGCCGTACTCGTCGCGGGCCTGCGAGCAGGAGAACCATTCGTCGTCGATGACGCGCTGGTGCGGGATCGCCTCGATCGCGTCCAACTCGGCGAGCTCCGCCGCACAGCGGGCGATGGTGTCGGCGGGGTCGTTGGCGGCAATGTGGGCGAGGTCAACAGGGCGGCCTTCGGCTTCCCGGGTGCAGCATCCACAGGATGCGCCGACGACTCCGTAGTTGGAGGGCTGGCCCGGCGGGGCGGATTTCACGCAGTCGTCGCCGTCGGTGTAGGTCCAGTGTCCGCCGTCTTCCAGCAGCTGGGGGTTGCTGGGTGCCCCGGTTCGGCGGGATTTGGTGGCGGCTTCGGCGAGGGTTTTGCGGTGCTCTATCTGGTGGCGGAGCCAGGACAGCATGTCGCTGGTCACGTCGTCTCTCCGTTCATGATCTTGAGCAGTCCTTGTGCGACGAACTCTCGGGAGACCGTCCGGGAGCCTTTCGCGATCTGGTCGGCGAACTCGCGTACCCGGTTGATGGTCTGCCGCGTGTTGGCGAGTTCGTGGAGTGCGGCGTCGTGGTCCTGGTACCAGCAGCGGGTGGCGGTGACGCTGTCGTTGAAGATCTGCTCGACTTTGGCGAGGCGTTCGTCGGCGGTGGCCCGGTTCCAGCGGTGGATCCACTGTGCGGGGGTGTGGTGGGTGCCTTCGGCGGCGGGGTGGTCGGATTCTCCGGCGCGCGCCCGCTCCAGCAGTTCGTCTCGTATAGCGAGCAGCAGGTCGGCTCGGCGTTCGGCGGGGGTGGGCGTCTTGGGGCGGATGCAGCGGCAGGGGTTGGTGCGCCCGCACTTCAGGCAGGGCAGCGGCTGGGCGAGTGCTTCGACGTATCGCTGACGGAGTTCATCGGGGTCGCCGGGGAGCGGTGTGGCGTCGGTCATCGGCAGTCCTTCGTCTTCCCGTTGAGGGCTCGGGTGGCGTGGTCGGCGCAGGCGCGCCATCCGCGCTGCCAGTCGGTGGAGTCGGGGCCGGTGGTGTGGATGGCGGCGAGCGCGCGGACGATGGCGGCTTCGGCGCGTTCGGCGCGCTGTCGAAGTTCGGCCAGTTCGGCGGTGGGGATGAGCGTGTGGTCGGTGGCGGGCGGGGCGCCGGGGATGATGCGGGTGATGTGGCGGCCGCGCTCGTCGACGGCGTGCACCTCAATGTCGTCGGCAGGCTCAACTTCGGGCAGTGAACCTTGCCCAGCGAACTCGCCAGTCCAATGGGTGGGCTGGCCGCTGCTGGCTCGGACGAGGACGACGCGGCCTTTCGCTTCACGTCCGTCGGGGAGCCGAATCGTGGCGGCACCGAGGAGCGGCGTGGGCGGACGTCCGTCGAGTTCCGCTGACCAGTCGAGGGTGTCGGTGAGGCGGACGTTGACGGGGTGTTCGCCGTCGTCGGAAATCAGGGTGGCGGGGCCGACGTAGCCGCGCTCGTCGACGGCATCGGCCCGGCCCGACGGTGGAAGGGCGGTGGGTGGGAACCCTGCGCCGACCATGCGGGTTTCCCCGGTAGGCAGGTGACCGGAGCCTTCCCTGCCGTCAGGGAGCCGCAGTGTGCATGGAGTGTCTTCGTTCGGCGGCTTGAACGGGTGGAAGATGAGGTCAGCTGTCCAGCGGCGGGTGATGAAGCCGTTGACGGCTTCGCTTTCGACGGCGAGGCGTGCGGTGATGTGGAGTTCGGTGCCGCCGATGATGAGGGTGGCGGGGCCGGTGTAGCCGAAGCTGGTCATGGTCATCTCCTTCGCCGGTGGTAGGCGGTTTTCACACGGCGCGCTCGCGGGTGGGCGCGTCGGAACAACACCCAGTGCCCGTACCAGGTGAGCATGCTGCGGCGGCTGGTGATGGTGCGCGAGCCCGGCGGCCACACCATGGGGGGCGGTTCGGGTTCGTCGAGGACGAGGTTGATGGGCCCGGTGGTGCCGATCGCCTGCCAGCTCGCGTGATCGTCGGGGTCGGTGCCGATGGGCGCGATGAAGGCGACACCAGGGCCGAGGATGATGCTGCTCACGATGCGCCTCCGACCTGGCGTGCGGTGGGCATCGGGGCCACTTCCGCGTCCGGAGCCAACTTCAGCCCGGCAGCGTTGAGGAAGTCGGTGAGGGTGATCTCCCCGTCATAGCCGTCGCCCCGCTGGAAGCTCGTGACACCGCCGTCCGGAGCGGTGGCCCACATCTCGTGGTCGGCGGTGTCGTAGGTGTCGACGGTGCCGCGCCCGGACCGGTACCGCAGGTAGTAGTAGCGGCCGTCGACGTCCCACGCGTCCCACTGGGAGGGGAGGGATGGGCAGGTCTGGACGACTTTCGTGAGGGTGATGGTCACGACACAGCTCCGATCTGCCGTGCGACGCCAGCAGCTTCCCGGTACGGGCAGTGGCCGCCGGCGTGCTCGGTGTCGGGGTCTGGGCAGAGTGCTTCGATGGCGGCGGCGACCCGCTCCACCACGGCGGGCACGGCGGCACGCGGCGCATGGCGAGCGGGATCGCACCTCCAGGACGCGGAGTAGCACTCACCGTCGCCGCCTACGATCCGGCCCGCACACACCGGGCAGCCGCCGCACGGCACCCGGGGCGGATCAAACCAGGGGTTGCAGCGCCAGCAGCGCGGCCCGTCGCACAGTTCACACACGCCGACCGGCTGGCCGCAACCGCACCGTGGGGTGACGGCGAGCCCGTGTTTGGCGAGTTCGGCGAGGATCCGGTCCGCGATCGCCTGGCGGTTGCTGAGTGGCGTCCACAGGCCGACGCTGCGGAGGGCAGGGCTGATCGCGTTGAAGGTGCGCGCGTAGGCGAGCTGTTCATGCGTCACGGCTGGCCTCCGGGGTGTCGAGGGCGGCGAGCATGATGCGGATGGCTTCGTCATGCCACGGGATGCCGTGGGCCAGGGTGACCGGGTAGACGGCGTCCACCCACTCGGCGGGAACGTCGGCGGGATCGGCCATCAGGGCTCCCTCAGGTCAGGCATGGTCGGCCTCGGTGGTTCCGGCGGAGAGATACGCAGGGCTGCGGGAGCATCGAGGGCGCCGACGACCTCGGGCTGGTATCCGGCAGCGGTCAGCGTGTCAGCCCAGGGCTGGAGGGTCTGACGCTGGGTGGCCGCCCACGGCGTTCCGTGCAGACCGGTGCCGCGCACGAGGGTGACCAGGACGGCGCCGTCCGGGAGGCGGCCGACCTCGTAGCCGTCACCGGTTGGGGAGTCGGCCGCGGCGGTGTGCCCGGCGTCGGCGAGTGCGCACCACACGGCGGCGGGGAAGGCGCTCAGGTCAGGGGCAGCGGCGGGTGGGGTGGCGCCGTACGCGTCCATGAGGCGAGCCACCTGCCGGTAGACGCGGACGTTCTGCTGCTGCGCCCACGGCTGGTTGCTGCTGGGGGCGATCTGTTCGGCGATCGCGGCTTGGGATCGGGCCCAGGTGGCGATGACGTTGATCGCGGCGTGGGCGTGGTCATCGCCCAGTCGGAGGGTGAGGGCGTCGAGCAGGTTCAGCGCATCGGTCATGGCGGTGGCCCTCCTATCGGGTGAGGGGATCTCAGGCACGGTCGTCTCCGTCCCCGCTGACGCGGATGTCGAGGGTTCGCCCGCAAACGGTGAGGATCTGGTCGGCCCACGAGATGCTGAGCGGCGCCCGCCCGGTGAGCATCGCGCTCAGGTGTTTGGTGGTGAGTCCGACCGTTCGGGCGAGGTGAACCTGCCGGATACCGGAGTCGTCGACGGCGTTCCGTACGGCGTTGAGGAGGCGGATCTCGGCGGGCACCTCCCCCTCAATGATCTTGTGTCCGGTGGTGTGCAAGGCGCGGATCACGTCGTCGGCGACAGCGAGCGTCGTCTCCTCGAAACCGCTTTCGCTCGCGAAGCACAGGAGAGCCTGGGCGATCACCTGCTGCGGGGAGAGACGCTCGACTTCATCCGAGATGTCAGGCACAACCAGCTCCTGTCGAAGGTCGAGGTGTGGTTCCTGGGCGCGCATCGAGCCAGCGCAGGATGGCGACGGTGTTGGACAGCACCAGGTCCTCACCGTTCTCCACACGGGAGATCGTGGAGAAGGAGACACCCATCTGCTTCGCGGCGGCACGCTGCGACAAGCCGCGCGCCCGGCGCGCCTCGCGGAGAAGGAACGGCAGCGAGGCGAGCACCTCGGCCAGCTCGGGGTAAGGCGTGAGGTCAGCCACGGCGCGCCGCCCGCCACGCCAGACGGAGCCGCTTCCGAAGCGGCACCCCGGCCAGGAAGACCCGGAACGCGAACGCTGCGATGTCGGCCTTGTCCATGTGCTGCATGTTCTTGTTCTCGGCGACGGCATCAACGAAGTCGCGCACCTCCAGGCCAGCGGCGCTTCGCCCCTGCTCGTGGGCGGCAGCTTCGGCCAGTGCGCCCGCATGCCACCACCGGTACTCCGGCGTGCCCGGGTGGGGAATCTCATCGGTCATCGGTTCCTCCGTCGGTAGGTGTTCTTCATCCGCCGCACCCGGGCGATCCGCCGGCCTGGGCACGCGGGTCGGCGGCGGCCCGGGCCACATTGACGGCGTCGGGCACGAACAGGCCGCGACGAACAGATTTGGGGTGGCCGAGGTGGAGGATGCAGGCTCGTGTCCAGCCGAGGGGCGGGATCCACCGCCAGCCGGTAGAGCGGCAGCCGAACACGCACGGCTCGGACGGGGCAGGTGCGGGCGGGTCGGGGCGGTCGGCGCTCACTGCCCGCCCCCCACTTCGAGGAGCACCGCCGGCACCACCTGCGGCACCCGCGCCCGCTGCGCCGCGGTCAGCTCCAGGCTGTCGAGGATCCGGCTCACCGCCTGGGCCAGCAACAGACCCTGACCTTCCGCGAGCCGCACCTGCTGCTCCGCAATCCCCATGTCATGGCAGGTTTTCGCAAACCGGACGCACCGGTCCCGCTCCTGCGCCTCGAGAGCCGCCAACCCGCGGACCGCTTCCCCCGTGGTGTAGATGCCGATGTCCTTCACCGCGCCCCGGGTGTGACCGATCAGACCCGCACCGTGGCCGACCGTCTCAGCGTCGAACCCGTCGCCGGGCCCCGGCTCGGCGTCCTGGGCCTCCTGCACCTGGCGTTGCAGCAGCCCCGCATACAGGTGCACCCGCGCCCACGACATCTGCAGCATGCCGAGCACCGCCTCCGTCGCACTGACGGTCGGCGTGCCGTGGAGAGCGGACCAGGCGGACACGGCTTCCCCCTTGGCCTTCGCCACCTCCGCCCGCTGGCCGGCGTGCATCCGGCAGGCGTCGATCCCCGCAATCGCGATGCCGTGGCACACCGGGACCGTCTTGCCGCGCTTGGCGCACTCCCACCGTTCGTGCTGCTCACACCAGCGGGCGCCGCCACGCGCGGGGTCCTTGTCTCGCATGGGGGCGGTCATGCCGCACCCCCGCAGACGCGAGGGGCTGTAGTGGCCTGTGAGGCTTGCGGGATGCCGGGGGCGTCCTGGACTCCTGACGCACCCTGTTCGTCGCCCAGCGTTCGCCTCAGCCCCATCTGAGGCATGCGGAGTACGTATGGCTTCCCGCACTGTCCGCTCCGCACCGGGACGGTGGATGCGGCGCTGTGCCAGTGGGTGCGCTCGCACCACGGGCAGGTGACGACGAGGAGTCGGTTGCCGGCGGGGCGTGCGGTCGCCCACCGGGTGATGAGACACACCTCCACACGGCCACCTCCGGGCTGGCAGGCGACCGAGCATGGCGTGCACAGGCCGTCGTCTTCGTCCCGGCCGCAGACGAGACACCGGGGGGTGCAGACGCTGCGCAACGGGGCGGGCAGGTCGAGGGTGTGGAAGCGGCGGCGCGGCTTCAACGGCGGCGCCTGGGCGGGCACTGCGGGGGCGGGGACGTCCCACAGGGTGTCCTGCTCCGCGGGGACGAGGGCGCGGGTCATGCTTCCTCTCCGATCTGCGAGGTGAGGGTGTCGGCGAGGGTGAGGCACTCCGCCTGGAGGTCGTCGTCAAGGTCGGCGAGCACCTTGCGGGCGTGCGCGTCGGTGCGGGTGGTCGAGTAGGCGACCACCACACAGCCCGCCGCACGGCGGGCCAAGCTGCGGGGCGGGGCCTGGTCGGCGATGGCCTGGGCTCGGGCGGCCACGGCCGGGTTGGTGGTCATCCGGAAGCCTCCAGCCGACAGGCGACGCAGTAGCCGCACGGGCAGTCGGAGTAGTAGCCGGTGGTGATCGCGTAACCGCACCGCCAGGAAGTCAGGCAGGCGGGGCAGGTGTAGTGGGCCAGGTACCGGCCGTCGTCGGCTTCGAGGGTGTGGGGTTCGACGCGGGTCTGGCGCATCGACTCTCGGGCGTCGGGCCCGTCGGGGAGTGCGCAGACGCGCAGCATGCAGGGCTGGCAGCCGCTGAGGTAGTGGATGGGCTGGGTGGCGTGGCTGGCGATCGGCGGCCAGGCCATGCCGTTGCTGGTGCGCCACTGCCGCCATTCGTGGAGCAGCATGTTCGACTTCTGCGTGTTGCAGGAGACGCAGGCGCTGCCCAGGTTGGCGCGGGCGTTGGTGCCGCCTCGGGAGAGGGGGCGGATGTGGTCGACCTCGAAGGGGCCGAGGAGGTCTCCGCAGTAGCGGCAGGATTTCGCAGCGAGGACGTCGGCGCGGTTGGCGTCGGAGACGTCGCTCTTGAGACGGGTGGTCATGGCGTCTCGCCGTGCTCGAAGCGCGCCGAGTGTGCCGCGGTGTAGGCGGCGGTGATCTGCGGCACGTTCGCACCCAGGTAGCTGCGCTGGTCGTACAGGCCTTCGTGCCCGCAGATCCGCGCGCATCGGCCCTCGTAGGTGATGCCGATTCGGTCGCAGCGGCAGCAGGCTGCGAAGGCGCGTAAGTGGTCCCATTCGCCGTCGGGGCCGTAGATCTCCATCCACCCGTTGCGTGAGGTGCTGCCGTACACGGAGTCCTGGTCGGCGCGCGGCATGCCGAAGGCGGTGATGAGGGGTGTGCCGGTGGCGGTGGCGAGTTCTTGCCAGCGGTTGTCTTCGCGGTTGTCGATGTCGGGCTTGACCTCGAACCACAGTGATCCGCCTTGGGGGTCGCCGCCGAGGCCGTGGAGGCGGAAGTCGGGGAGGTATCGGCCGTTGGTGAGTTCGTAGCCCTCGGGTTCGTATTCCCATTGGATGTTGAGGTGGTTGAAGAAAACGGCGTACCGGGCTTCCAATCTGGACCTGAACCAGCAGCCGGCGTAGTGGGTCGGGATGGGTTTAATCGTCATTCCTTTTCCTTTCTGCGAGCGGACTCTTTGCGCGGACTGCTTTTTCAACTGCGCCGTGTCGGGTGGCCTGTCCCGGGGCGGATACCCCCGGGGAGCGGACGGCCTGTCCCACCGGCCGCTCTCCTCGAAGAGGGGGACACAGGGACATGCAGGTCAGAGGGGGTGTGGGACAGGCTTCTTGTCCCAAGCTCTGTCCCAGCGGCGTTTGCGCAGGTCGCGAGTGGTTTTGAAAGTGGGACATGATCTTGGGACAGCTGGGACAGAATTAGTGATCTTGCATTTGCGCAGGTCAGTACCCACCTGGGGTACCTTCACGGCTTGTCCCAGCAGGTCAGAGGCGGTTTTCGTCACCCGACACGCTCCATCGACATGCCGTTCAACGCGTCCCACTCGGTCCGGTGATCGGCCAGAATTCGGGCCACCGTGGACTTCGGAATTCCCGTCGCCTCCTCCACGTCCCGCATCGTCATAGGCTCCAAGAATTGCATTCTGCATTCTTTTATCTGCGCCCACTGAAGCAGCTTCTTGTCCGTCACCGCGGTCCACGGCCATTCGCCTCCACGCTTCAACAAGGTGGGGAAAGAACGCTCATCGCGGGCGCCCCGCCAGTGGCGGATGGCGCCGTCGTCGGCGAGGAACAGCCCGAACTCCGGCCAGCGCAGCCACAGCGACGCCCCATACGGGCGTTCAGGGCGCTTCTGGTTGCCGGTGCCGTGCGGGCAGTGGGTTTCGATCAGGACGGCGCAGCCGCGGTTCCTGACCCGGTCCAGGGCCTGAGAGACGGAGCGGGCGTGCTTCTCCTCGATCGGGTCGCCGGACGCCATCCGGTACAAGGGGCCGGTCAGCAGCAGGTCCGGGCGGGCTTCGGCGACCAGGTCGTCCAGCCAGGCGTTGTCTTCGGCGGTGAGCAGGTCCAGGCCGGCCGGGCGGACTTCGATGGTGAGCTGGCCGCTTTGGTAGGCGGCGGCGGCTTGGATGCGCAGTGGGCGGAGCTTGCGGCGCGACTGACGCTCGGAGTTCTCCAGGTCCAGGTAGAGGACGCGCAGCGGCGGGATCGCTTCGCCGGTGAAGGGGTGGATGCCGGACGCGGCCTGGATGGCGATCTGCCGCCACAGCGTGGATTTGCCGCCGCCTTCGGGGCCGGTGAGCATGAGCCGGTCGCCGCGTTCCAGTAGGCCGGGGATGAGCCAGTCGTATTCCTCTTCGGGGGTGTTGAGGAACTCGTCCAGGTCGACGATGGGGCGCTGGGGGCGGCCGATGGTGATGGTGTCGGCGGTTTTGATGAGCTTTTCGGCGAGTTCGCGCAGCAGTTCGGGGCCGTCGTCGGGGTCGGCGGTGCGTAGTCGTACGGCGATGCGGTCGGCTTCGGCGGCGCCGACGCGGTTGCGGTAGTGGCGTAGGACGATGGCGGCGTGGTAGGCGGGGTCTCCGACGAGGAGGGCGCCTTGCATGAGGTCGTGCAGGTAGAGCGGGCCGCCGACTTGGCCGAGGGTTTTGGCCCGTTGGAGGTGGTTCTTGACCGCGATGGTGTCTGTGGGGGCGTCAGCGTCGTAGAGGTCGAGGATCGCGGCGTAGATGATCTGGTGGCCGGGTCGTAGGAACGCGGCTGGCTCGGGGAGGACTGCGCGGATGTACCCGATGATGTAGGGCACGGTCATGCAGGCGCCGAGGACGGCCTTCTCGGCTTCGAGGTCCCAGATCAGTTCTGGCTCGGTGGTCAACCGGTCCCCCATGGTGCTTGTGCTGGTTGGTGGTCAGGGTCGGGGCGGGGCCGGTCTTCGGAGACCACCTCCGGGCGTGCGAAGTAGAGCTCTTGGCGAGCTGTGTGCTGGTGTCTTGTCAGCCGGTTGCCGATTTCGTGTCTGCACACGATCATAGTCAGTGTGCAGACACAGGGCTACTCCGCGCGGGCTGGTGTGCATACACGCCCGGCTACGATGTGCGACGTGAGCGACTCGACCGACAACCACACGCCCCGACACGCGATTCGGGTCGAGGAGGATCTGTGGGCGAAGTTCGGACGCCTGGTCGGCGTCCGGAACCGCTCGTCGGTGGTCCGTGACTTCATCCGCTGGTACGTGCGCGAGCCCGGCGCGGCTCCGCCGCTCCGTCCTGGGGACGCCGCTTTCGATCGGTCCGAGGAGAAGCAGAGAAGGATCTTGAAAGATGCGCGGAACCGGTTCGCGCATGCGACGGATCAGCCGGTTCGCACTTTTGATAAGGAGGAGGGGCTGAGCCCAATGGAACTGCAGCTTCTCTTCCTGATCGCGGGGGATGTGCCGGACGAGGAGCTGGCCGCCTTCCTGAAAGCGAGCGCGAGGGCAACGAAGGTGCAGGTCAGGAAGTTGGCGGCGAAGGTTCAGGCGGCCGGCGGCGTGAAAGTGTGGGTTCCGGAGCTCAAGGGTGAGTTCGATTCGCCTGCTGGTTGACGTGTAGTCCCAGCTCAGAACAGTCCGTCTTGCGTCGTCTCCCCTTGCGGCTCCTCCACGACGGGTCCGGCCTTGGCCGCTTTCGCCCGGTGTCGTGGCGCGCAGCGGTCGCATGACAACGCGCTGTACAAAGTCAGGCGCGGTCTGCGGCCGGTGATGATGAGGGTGGCGGGGCGTCGGCAGGTTGAGCAGGCGGAGGTGCGCATCAGGCTGCTCCGGGCGTGTGGGTTGATGCTTTTGTACCCAGTCGATTTCTGTAGCGTCTGCTGAGCTGCGGCGATGCGCTGTGGTGGTGTCGCGGGAGGCTGCTGGGGGCGGGTGTGGGGTGTGAGTCCGCAGGTCGGGGTGATGGTTTAGAAATCGACTGGGTATTTCAAGCTGCGGGTTCATGCCGCCCCCTTTCGGAGCCGCTGCTCGCGCGCCTTCTGTTCGGCGACGGTGTTCTTGGCGGCGGCCTGCGTGGTTGAGGAGGCGCGTTTCTTGCCTGAGGCGATGTTGCGGGCGTCGGTGACCCAGGAGTCGGCGGTGCCGGGGTAGGCGTTGTTGGGGTTCCAGGAGGGGCATTGGCGGCAGAGGCAGCGTGCGGGTGGGCAGTAGGCGGTGGCGCCGGGTTCGGGCTGGTCTGCGAGGGCGGCGGGGGTGTGTTTGGGGCAGCGGTCGCCGGTGATGTAGAGCCTGACGTTGGTGGTGGAGCCGCAGCGGCGGTGTTCGGTGTTGTTCCAATGGCGGCAGGCCCGGCCGCGGGTGGCGGCCGGGCTGGTGGTGGGGGCGGGTTCAGGCATTGCTGGTCTCTCCGCCGCTGGTTTTGCGTCGCCGTGGGGGTTTGCCTGCGGCTTGGCGGGCGCGTTGGCGGGCTGCGGAGTGGGCTCTGTTGGCTTCGAGGCAGGGGTCGCAGGCGATGGTTTTTTCTCGGAGGTGGCGTCGGTAGCCGCGTTCGGTGCCGTGGGGGAAGTCGTCAGCCACGACGGGCCTCCGCGTGGCCGCGGCCGCTTTGGACGGCCCGGTCGTAGTCGTTGAGGGCGTCGGTGAGCCCGTCGGGGATGGGGCCGTCTACGGCGATGTGGGCGACGCTGCCGCTGGGCAGGGTCGTCGTGGTGACGGTGAGGGCCGAGTCCTGCTCAATACCGGGCTGGGCGAGGTAGGCGGGTACCGGCGGCAGGGTGCTGCGGCGGCCGGGGTCTTGGTGGGCTTCTTCGTAGGCGCGGGCTTGGGCTTCGAGCCACTCGATCGCGGTCTCAGGCATCGGGGGTCACCGCCTGCGCCCGCCAGTCCGCAGCCCACATGAAGTCGAGTCCGGCCGCCGCCGCGCACTGCTCGTCTTCGGGCCTGTCGCCGACCATCAGCCCCATGTACGGCGGGTAGTACTCGTCGTGGTGGCGAGCGAGGTCGAGAGCAGCTTCGACGAGGAGGCCGGGCGCGGGCTTGCGGCACCAGCAGCGCGCCATCTCAAGGGTTTGAGCGTCAGGGTGGTGGCTGCACCAGGCGATCTTGTCGAACAGCTTGTTGGCCTGCTGGTGGGTTTCGGCCATGGCGGCCGCCACGCGTTCCAGGGTGACGATTCCGAGAGCAATGCCGCCTTGGTTGCTGACGCCGATGATGCGTCCGCCGCCTTGCTTCCAGCGGCGCATCATTTCGACGGCTTCGGGGAAAACGCGGACGTCTTCAGGGCCGTTGACGAATCGGCCGAGGGCGTCGTCTTTGCCTTCGCGGATGGTGCCGTCGATGTCGGTGTAGAGGACGGGGGTGGGGGTTTCGATCAGGCTGCGGCTCATCAGGCGTTCACCGCCCCGGCGAGCACGTCGTCGAGCGTCTGGCTGGGGGTAGTGCCGCGGATGTCGGCGAGGACCTGGTGGAGCCGGTCCGGCGGGATGAGCACCTCGCGCGCCTTCGACCCGTCGGCCGGCCCGACGATGCCGCGCTGTTCGAGCTGCTCTATGAGCTGGCCCGCTTTGGCGAAGCCGACTCGGGTCTTGCGCTGCACCATGGAGGTGGAGCCGAACTGGGTGGACACGACGAGCTCGGCGGCCTTGGCCAACAGGTCGACGTCGGCGGCGGGCTCCGGGGCGTCGGGGGTGCGGAACAGTGGCTGCTCCGGCTCGCTGTCGTCGTCGGCGAGTTCGTCGGGCCACGGGCTGCCGACGACGGCTTCTCCGGCGTCGAGGTGGCCGACGGGCATCAACACCCCGATGACGCGGTGCTCGACCTGCACGAGGACCGGGTCGACGGGTTCGGGACCGACGTGGACCGTCAGCACCTCGCCGGGGCCAGCCGCTTTGCCCCACCGGCTGAGGTATGCGGGGGTGAGGGCGAGGATCGGGGAGGCGGGGGTGAGGGGGCGTTCGACGACGGGGCGCAGGAGTCCCCGCCAGCCTCTGAGAGGCCCGTGGCCGCGTCCGTGGAGGACCAGGCGGGTGCCGTCTTCGGCGGTGATGGTGAGGCCGAGGGAGTCGATGGTGTCGCCGCGAGGGCTGGCGGGGACGGGGACTTTGTCGATGACGAGGCGGAGGTGCGGGTTCTCCTTCTTGGAGAACTTGAAGAGCTTGAGCATGGCCGCGGCGTCGTCTCGGCTGATGGCGACGGCGGCGTCGTCGACGCTTTCGTCGAGTGGGTGCCGGGCGGCGGCCATGGTGTAGCGGTCGGTGGCGACCGCGTACAGGACGTCGCCACGCACCTCGAGGTAGATGACGCCGAGTTCGGGGACTTCGGGGTCGGTGCCGGTGTGCGGCAGCACCGGGGTCAGCAGGTCGTGCAGGTCTTTCGTCGTGAGGTCGATGCGGCTCATCGGATCGCTCCAGGGGGAGGGGCCCGGCCGACCGGCCGGGCCCGGGCGGGTTAAGCGAGGCGGAGCGCCATCACCAGGTAGCGGTAGGCGGGGGTGTCGCTGCCGTCGGCGGGAACGATGAGCGCGGGTTTGCTGGGCGCGTTCATGCCGATGCGGGCCCGGCCGCCTTCCACGCCAGCGAGGCCGTCGAGCAGGTACTGGGGCTGGAAGGCGATCTCGATCGGCGTACCGTCGAGTTCAGCAACCACCGTTTCGGCGCCTCGGCCGGCGTCTCCGCCTCCGGCTTGAACGAGGACCTCCCCGTCTGTCCAGCTCAGCCGGATGGCTCCGGTCTTGTCCAGGACGAGGGCGACCCGCTTCACCGCGCTGATGAGCGGTCCGGTGTCGACTTCCACCCAGGCCCCCCATTCCTTGAGGCCTAGGCGCGCGTTGTAGTCGATGAACTGCTCGTCGAGGAGCCGCACCGTGGTGGTGCGTCCGCCTCCGGTGAGAGAGGCGATGCCGTCGGTGACGCCGACGGTGACCGGGCCGGCTGGGAAGCTCTTGGCGATGTCAGCCAGCGTCCGGCTGGGGATCATGATTCCGGCGTCGATGAACGTGTGGGATTCCCAGCTGAGGGTGGTGGCGGCGATGCGGTAGCGGTCGGTGGCGGCGAGGGTGATCTGCTTGTCGGTGAGGTCGACGCGGATGCTGTGGAGCATGGGCAGGGTGGTGTCGTTCGCGGCGGCGGGGGCGACCTGGGCGACCGCGCTGGCGAAGGCGTGCCCGTCGACGACGCCGACCGGCTCGGGTACTTCGGGGAGCGTCGGGTAGTCGTCGGCGGGCAGGGTGAGCAGCACGAATTCGGCGCTGCCGCAGGTGATGGTGATCTCAGCGCCGGACAGGGTGAGGGTGACGGGGTGCTTAGGGAGGCTCTTGACGATCTCGGCGAGCACTCGGCCGGGCAAGAGGACGCGGCCGGGTTCGGCGACGTCCGCCCCGATGCTGATGCGGCGGCTGGTGTCGTAGTCGAAGGCGCTGATGACCAGCTCGGCGGCGTCCGCCTCCAGGAGGAGTCCGGTGAGGACGGGGACGGCGGGCCGGGTGGTGAGGGCGTGGGCGGCCCAGGCGACGGCGTCGGCGAGCGAGTCCCTCGGGATGGTGAGTTTCATGCGGCGTCCTTGAGGTCGAAGAGGGCGAGCTGACCGTCGGCGGGCGCGTCGGCGGCGGCCGAGGGTCGGGGGGTGGGGAGGTAGCGGAACGAGGGCAGGCAGAAGTGGTCTTTCATCCACTCCTCGGCGCGGCTCTTGTCGTGCGGTCCGCTGCCTTCCTCCCGGGTGAGGGAGGCGCCGCAGTGGCAGGTGACGTCCCAGGAGAAGCAGGCCTCGCATAGGCCGTCTCCGCCGCCGGGGTTGAGCCATCCGGCGCCTTCCCGCGGGTTGTCGGTCTCCGCGGCGAGGGTGGGGCAGTTGGCGCGCACGTGGTCGCCGGCGGCGCCGGGGTACCAGGGGCGGATCCAGTCGGTCATGGTCATCGGGTCGCCTCCTGGCGTGTCGTGGCGCGGAGGGTGCGGCGCTCCTGGGGGGTGAGGCCGCCCCAGATGCCTTCCGGCTCCACCCGGTCGAGGGCGTAGGCCAGGCAGGCGGAGCTGGCCGGGCAGGCGAAGCAGACCGCTTTGGCCTGCTTCACCTCTGGCGAGTAGCCCGCGTAGCTGATGGGGAAGAAGATTTCGCTGCTGACAGCGGGGGTGCGGCAGGCGGCGTCCTTGTCCCAGCTCACGTGCCGCTCCCCTGCTGCTGAGAGGCGATCGCGACGCGCTCGTCCTCCCGGATCACCCACTCCCAGCACTGGCCGCACGCGGTGTTGCCGATACGGCGGCGGGCGGTGTGCTCGCGCGCCTCACACAGGCGGGTGGCCTTCTTCGCCAGCTGGTGGGTGCCGGTCAGGTAGTCGGGCTCCCAGGACCAGGAGCGGTCCTCTCCTGCGCTCGCGCGGGCTTTCCCCCGGGCGCGGCGGACGCCTTTGATGGCGTCGCCGACGGCGAGGTCGCCGCTGCGGACCCGCTCCTTGTCGGAGTCGTTGAGCTCCAGGAGGGTGAGGAAGTAGCTGACGGTGGACTGGGAGAGTCCGGTCTGGCGGGCGATCTTCGACGCGGAGTAGCCGTGGTTGTCGCGGAGCTGGCCGTACGCTTCGGCTTTCTCGATCGGCCCCAAGTCGGCGCGCTGCACGTTCTCGACCAGCATGAGTTCGATGGCGGTGGCGCGGTCGACGCGGGGGCGGATGACAGCGGGCACGGTGGCGAGCCCGGCCTGGAGGGCGGCGGCGCGGCGGCGGTGGCCGGCGAGCAGCTGGTAGTGGCCTTCCAGGGTGGGGTGGGGTTGGACGGTGATGGGTTGCAGGAGGCCGTGGGCGCGCATGCTGTCGGCGAGTTCGGTGACATCACCGACGTCGTTGCGGATGTTGCCGGGGTGGTCGTGGATGTGGTCGAGGGGCAGGTCGGCGGTGAGGGGCCCATCGATGGCGGCGGCGCCTCTCACGTCGGGGGTGCTGCTGTCGGCGGTGGGCGACTCTGGGGCGGGGCTTGGCTTCGGGCGTGCCGTCGGCCGGGTGGTGGGGGCGACGGGCTCCTGGAACTGCACGGTGCGCGGCGTGCCAGCGAGGAGTCCGCGGGCCCAGACGAGGTCTTCGGTCGGGACGCCGTCGGGCAGTTGCGCCTTGTACCGGGGCTTGCTGGGGTCGTAGACGCGGCCGTTCTTGTCGATCATCCAGCCTTTTTGGCCGTTGGCGAGGACTCGGATCGCGGAGATGGGCCAGGTCAGATGTTCGGCGACGGCTTGGATGGTGTGGCCGGCGGCGAGCAGCGCGAGCGCTTTAGACGTTTCGGGCCGCATCGGCGTGGTGGTTGTGGTCATGCAGCGTTCCTGTTCTGGGCTTTGGTGGTGAGGGTGCGGTGGCGGGCGGCGTAGCGCTCCACGGTGCGTCCGGAGACAGACAACTGCCATGCGATGCGGGTGGGACTCCAGCCGAGCTCGACCAGGGCGACGTACTTGGCGAACTGGCGGGTGGCGGCCCGTCCGGGGCCGCGGCGTCGCGGCGGGGGTGGGCCGGTGTCCGGGCGTCCGGCGTCGCGCCATCGGTCAGCGCAAGCGCGTACCCATCCGGTGTCGATGCTGTCGCGGTAGCCGAGTTGTCCGCAGCAGGCGCAGTTGATGCGTTGGCGCCCCATCACGCCACCTCCGTGAGGTCGAATAGCTCGACGAGCTCGTAGCGGATGGGTCGCATCGGGTTCTTCTCGGGGGCGTGGGCGACGTCGCGGGAGTGGTCGCAGTCGGTGCAGGTGCACCGCCAGGCGCACCGGCGGTCGGCGAGCCACACCATGGCCAGAGTGCTGCGACGCCAACCAGTGGCCGAGGCAGTGGGGTACCGGTAGGGCTCGTTGAACGCGCAGACACGGGTCCCGCCGCGAGGGCTGATGATCGTCTCGTAGTCGGGCAGGGGCACGCCGACGTGGCAGCGCTGATGCCGTCCGGGGTCCTTGGAGTTGTGGCAGGGCCCGCTCGACTGGCAGGCGCAGACCAGCCAGTACCCAGGGGCCTCCTGGAACATCTTCCTCATGCCTGCGGTCCACGCATGCTCGCGGACCCATGCCGCCTGGTCGGGGGTCATGAGGTCACCGCCTCGGGCCAGGCCACCTTGGCGGGCGCGGCGGGGGCGCCGCTGGCCAAGGCGTTGACCGGGTGCCCGTACCCGGCCATACGGAGAAACAGGCACGCGTCGGCCAGACGGACACGAACGGGGAAGTCTGGCCCTGCCGGGTGAACTGCCATCACCTTCTGAGCCCGCAGGTAAGCCCACCACCGGTGGGCGTTGGACGGGCCGACACCGTGCCGTTGCAGGACAAGAACACCGAAGTCGGCACCCGCGTTGACCCGCTCCTGCTCGGTTTCGGCCATCCAGTCGGCGATCTCCTCGTCGGATGGCTGCCGCGTCTGCTGGCCGCCCTTCACCTCCCAGACGATGCCGGGGCAGCCGGTGATGTCTCCGAGGTCGTAGGCGCCGGCGAGGGCGCGGCGTTCGGCGTGGGGGAAGCCGAGGGTGCGCAGCGCGCGGACCACAGCGGTTTCTGCGGCGGTGCCGATGTCTTTCGGACGAGCCATCATCGGCCGCCACCGCCGAGGATGGCGCGGGCGACGGTGAGAGCGCGGGCGATTTCGCCGCCCCGGGGTTCGTCGCGGCTGCCGTCATCGATGGCGGCGAGGAGCGCCGGGTAGGTGGCGGAGACGTTCTCCAACCAGACGGCGAACGGCTCGCGCGCTGTCAGGAGGGCGGCGATCAGGGAGGCGATCGCCCAGTGGGGGGTCTCGGCGACGGCGCAGGCTTCGCAGTCCTCGTCGTCGGGGTGCTGGGTTTCGCACCAGGACAGGGTGTCCAGGTTCTCGCTGTCGCCCTGGACGACGCGGACGGGCACGGTGAGGTAGGCGGGCAGGTAGGGGCCGCGCAGCGCGGCTGCGGCGGCCTGGAGGTCTTTGGTGGCGGTCATGCTTGTGTCTCCGTGACGGCGGTGGGAGCCCTCACGGGCTCGGGTGTGGTGAGGGTGAGGCCTGCCGCGGCGACGGCGGCGGCGAGCGCGATTCCGGCGGCCAGGTACGGCACGTACGGCGGGTGGCCGAGCGCCGCGGCTGCGACGGCTGCGACAAGTGCGGCGAAGGACAGGGCGGCGAGGAGGGAGATCAGCGCGACCATGGCGTCCACCTCCTCGAGCGCTTGGCGGTGCGGGTGCGGATCCGCTCGAGGGCGTCGCGGATGGGCAGCTGGTCGGCGGCGCGCAGGTGGGTGCGGAGCGAGGCCTCGACGGCGGGGGTGAGGGTGAGTTCTCCGGCGGCGATGAGGACCTGCCGGGCGATGTCGAGGCCGACCCCGGCGAGCAGCAGGGTGGCGATGATGAGGTCGTTCACCAGTTGTCCGGCCTTCCCTGCTTGGGTCCGGGTTGGGGGCGTTGGAGTCCGCGCCGGTGGTGGCGGAGGTCGATGACGAGGAGGGCGACGGCGACGGCGGCGATGATGGTGAGGGATGCGGCGCCGGTGAGGCGGAGGATGAGGTCGAGGACGTCAGCCACGGTCAGCCCCCTCGCCCACGCTCGCTTCGTGGCGGTCGCATCCGCAGTCGTCGGGGTCGGTGCCGTGGCAGCGGCCGAACATGCAGTCGCCGCATGTTCCGTCGTCCCAGGGCGCAAGCTCGGCGCGGATCCGGTCGGCCTGCTCCGGCCCAACCGTCTCCAGGGCGACGGCGGCGATCAGTCCGGTGGCGGGGCGGCCGATGAACCGGGTGCCCTCCGCCAGCCGGTCAGCGTCCAGCTGTGCGGCGAGGCCTTCGGGCAGTTGCTCGTCGTGTTCGGCGAGCGCGGTCATGAGGTCCTGCACGGTGGGCAGTTCGCATGGGGTTTCGCCGACCCAGAACACTTCGGTGGGCTCGTCGTAGGGGTCGGCGGCGGCTTGGTGGCGGTGGGCGTAGTAGGTGGCGAGGGGTGCGTCCCAGCCGACGACCAGGGTGTCGTCGGGGCGGGTGTTGTTGGGGATGGTGTGGCGGCTCACGGCTCGCGCACCTCCTGCTCGGGGTGGAGGGCGGCCTGTACGGCGCACGCCGGGCAGTCCTCGTCGTGTATGGGGCTGACGCGTTCCTGGCAGGTGCGGGAGGCGCGGTCGTGCTCGACGGAGAGGGCGGCCCGCTGCAGGGCGTGGCGGTACCGGTCCCGCTCGGTTTCGGCCTTGTCAGCGCGCTGCCGGTGGTTCTCCAGCGCCGTGCACGCCTGGTCGTACGCCCACTGGGTGGGGTATGGCTGCCGGTCGTGGGCGATCGCGAGGTCGCGCTCCTCGGTCAGCCGAACGGTCTCGGCGCGGAGTCGCTCCACTTCCTCTCGGAGTTCCTCGGCTTCGGTGCGCGGCTCCTTGCCCACGAACGGCGCCTCAGGGCCTTCCTGCGGGCACGGCTCCGTCAGCGGGGTGCCGGTAGCCACGTGGAGGCGGAGGGTGTCGAGCGCCTCGTCCAGGGAGCGCCACCAGTAGCTGGTCTTGCCGTGCTGGTCGCGCTCCCGCTTCAGGAAGCGTTCGACGTGCTCGATGGGCAAGCACGGCTCGTGCTTGAGCTGGTCGATGACCTTCATCGAGTCGCGCTGCAGTTCGGAGCCGAGGAGCTGCACCGCCGCGTTCAGCCGGTCGACCTCGCCCAGGAGCGCGGGGATGTCCACGATCGACCGGGCGAGGAACTCCGCGAGCGGTGAGGTCGGGTCGTGGTCCGGCCACTGCGTGGTGGAAAAGATCGGAATGTACGCGCCAGGGGTCGGTTTCGCGCCCGTGTAGTCGGCGCGGCATTCGACCTCGGTCTCGTCCTTGCCGTAGATGAGGTGCCAGTCGTCGCCGAAGATCTCGAAAATCTTCGCGGCGCGGGACTCGATCTCGGCGCGCCGCTCGGCGGTGAGCGGCGGGTTGGGGTTGTTCACGGGTTCTCCGTAGGGTTGGGGGTGAGCCCCGCCCGATTTGCCCGGGCGGGGCTCCGCGGCGTTCAAGGGGCGGGGTAAGCGGCGGGTGCGATGGGGAAGCACCACGCGGACTTGCCGTCAGGCAGAGCCATCTCCCACGGGCCACGGAGCAGGCCGAACGCGGCCCAGTCGCAGCCCCTCTCCTCGTCGCGCGGGAGGATCCGGCCGATGCACTCCTGGCCGAGGACGGCGGAGGTGGGCACCTCGTGGCCGTCGTGGCCCTTGCGGGGGTAGTTGGTGAGTGCGACGGAGATGTCGAGGCCGGTGGCGATGTCGGAGCAGTTCGGGCACTGGAAAGCCCAGCGTGTCCAGTTGTCGCCGAAGCGTTCGCGCAGTTCGGCGAGGAGTTCGGCCTGGGTCAGCTTGCGGTGCTCGGCTGGGGCTGTGGTGGTGTCGGCGTTCACAGGTCACCGCCGATGGCGTGGCGCACCATCTCGTCGTCCGTCGCCGGACGAATGACCACCCGGTGCTCTCCGGGCGCCGCCTCCGCGCCGAGCGCGGCGACGAGGAAGATCTCCACCGCGCCGTCGGCGTCCACCGGCCCGGACGGGCGGGTCTGCCCGATGTACGGGGCGGACTGGCCGTCGATCAGAACCCGGTAGCGGGTGTCGGCGGGGCCGGTCGGCAGGATCTGCAGGCCGTAGTCGCGGAGGATGTCCTCCAAGGCGTTGGCGTCGCCGTACGGGTCGCTGGCGGTGTCTCCGGGGTCGGCGTCCTGCCAGGCGCGGAGCGCATCGGCGATCTTCTCCAGTCGCGCCTGGTGGTAGCTCGCCGCCTGCTCAGGGGTTTCGGTGCTCATCGGCTGGTCCTCTCTGGGGCGTGGTGGGGGTGGTACGGGTGGAAGGAGGCCGCGCGGCGCAGCGCGGCGAGGGTGCGGCGGGTCGACGTCCACCGGCGGAACAGGCGAGCAGCAGCACGGCGGCGAACAGCGGGCCGGAACCGCAGCCACTGTGCGGCCAGCACCAGCAGCCAGACGGCGGCGTGCAGCAGGTGGCCGGTCACCGGGCCTCCCGGCGGGCGAGCATCCGAGCCTTGATCAGGTGCTGGGCGGGGGCGACGTAGCGGTGCCAGCGCGCGGTGTCGTGCCAGCGCTGGAAGTGGATGCGCTGGGCGATGCCGCACCAGTGGCAGCCGCTGGGCGGGGTCTCGGTCACGACGCGTCCAAAACCGGTGCGTCGAACACGCGGGTCGGCGCCGGATCCTCCAGCGGCGGGCAGGCGGCGGCGGTGCCGCCCTGCACCAGATGCACCGGCCCGTTCTGCCCCGGATACACCAGCTGCCCGCACCCCTTCGAGCACGGCATCCCGAACGGCGCCACCCCCGCAGGCAGCGGAGTCGCAGGCACCAACTCCGGCGCCGGGGCGGGCTCCTCGCCCAGGGCGGGGAACGTCGTCGTCTCCGCCGGCGCCGCCAACCGCTCCGTCGGCTCCGGGCCGTGCCCGTCCACGATCCGCCGGTCAGCCTCCATCTCCAGCACCCGGGCCGCCGTCGACCACGCCGACGCAACCGCCCGAGCGAACCCGGCATCATCCGCCCAATCCCGCAGACCGGACCCGTAGTCGATGGCGATCTGCGGCCGCCCATCCCGGACAGTCAGCTCACCGGTGCGCGGCCAGCCCAGCAGGTGCGCCGTCGTCGTCTCCCGCTCACTCATCAGCCCTGCTCCTTAATCAGGGCGGCGGTGATCGTCACCTGCACGCCGTCCATCCGCGCCGTCGCCGCCAGACGGCCCGGTATCGTGCGCTGCGGGGTGAGGCCGAGCGCCTGCACCCACTGCTGATGCGTGCCGCGCGGGTCTCCGACCGCCGGGGTGATGTCCGCGCGCAACCCGCAGCCGACAGCTGTCACGGTCCACGTGATCGCGGGTAGGGCGTGCTCGGCGGCGGTCGACAGGATGTTCGCCAGGCGTGCGCACGCCCTGGCCTGGTAGGTGATCTGATCGGCGGCGCTGATCCGCGGCCGGATAGCCTGTACTTGCACTTCGTCTCCTTCGGGGAGAGCCGCCCCGGGCCGGGTAGCAGCCCGGGGCGGCGTTCGTTCAGGGGGTAGAGGCGGCGTACGGCACCATCGGCCAGTCGCCGGACACGTCATCCGCAGGCTTGCCCTGCTTGATCAGGTACTGGCGGAAACTCTCCGCCTGCTGCTGTTTCGCCTTCACCTGGCCGTCGTGCAGCTGCTCCAAGCTCAAACCGGCCAGCCGCAAGCACCGCTCCGCGTCCTGCGGCTTCAGCCCCCACTCCGACCGCAGCCACGACACCGGGCGCCGAACCACCTGGCCCATCCGCCACACCACCCGGGCCGCCGCCAACGCGTCCCCAGCCGCGTCGTGAGCGTCAACGAGCGGCACCTGGTAGCGCTCGCACAGCGCCGTCAACGTCCGCTTGCCCTTTCGGTACGGCTCGACGTACTTGTCGATCACGTACGCGTCGATGACCGGCCGGATCTCCGCGCCGCCGAGCCGCTCCGACAAGGTCGGCACGCCGAGGCGGCGGCAGCCGCGGTCGAGCATGGTGAAGTCGAACGGCACGTTCATCCCGACCAGCACCCATCCGGCGGCGATAGCGTCGGCCAGGTGCTGGGCGACCTCGTCGAGCACGGCGGCCGGGTCCTGGCCTTCGGCGGTGCAGCGTTCCCGGGTGATGCCGTGCACGTCGGCGGCGGCCTGGGGGATGTCGATGTTGTGATTGAGGATCCACGTCCGCTTGTCGGCGACGCCTTGCTGCGGGCCTTGTGTGGTGTCGATCCAGGCGATGGCGGCTTGAACGATGTGGCCGTTCTCCACGTCGGTGCCGTCGGTTTCGGTGTCCCACGCGGTCATGCGCAGGCTGCTCGTCCAGGTGGTCACTGTGCCGGCCTCTCGCACGAGCACGCCGCCCCCTGGCCGGTGCGCAGATCGCACTCCGACCAGTGCTTCGCGAGTTCGGCCGCGTTCTCCGGCAGGCCGTCGACGAGCGCCTGATACAGGGTGGTGGTCTTCAGCCACCCCTCCGGGTCCGCGGCCCGCTCCTCCTGGGCGTCGGCCAGCTCCCGCTCGAGCGCGTCCTGCGCCATCTCACCCATCGGCGCGAACACGGCGATGTCGGGGCCTGGTATCGGCTGCCCGTCCTCGTCGGCGATGATGGTGGGCGCCGTGGTGCCGTAGATGAACGCGGCCTCGCCCATCTCGTAGCGCCACGCCAGCGCCTTCGCCTGCCTGAGCAGCCACTGGGAAGCGTTGTAGCGCCAGGTGACGTCCATGTCGGCGATCGGCAGGGCGGGCTTGCCGTTCGGCACCCACGTTTCGCCCTGCGACAGGTATTTGAACCAGGCCAGCGACTCACGCATCGGATCGGTGCCGCCCATCAGAGCTCACCGGCCTTCAGCTTGGCCAGGAAGCTGTCCAGCTCCGCTTCCGACGCGTCCCCCGGCAAAACCCCGTCCATCACCTGCGCGAACGCCGTGTTCAGCTCGTTGGTCGTGCCCGGCCAGGCGGCGACGATCTGCTGGTAAAGGGCATCCGCCTCCGACGGAGGCTCCGCCGAAACCCCGGCGGGCGGGGTCTGTCCGGCAGCGGCTGCCGAGGCGTCCTTCAGCCGGGCGCCGATCGCCTTCAGCTCCGCGGCCTGCTCAGCCGACGCCGAAACCCCGGACGCGCCCGCCTCGTCCCAGATCACCTTGAACTCGGCGAAGGTGGTCGCCGCCCGCGCCCGAACCAGGAAGTCTTCCGGGGTCGGGCCACCGGAGGGCTGCCCGACTTCCGCCGTCGACGCCGTCGAGCCTGCGTCCTCCGCCATCGGCGCCCCACGCGACGACAGAATCTCCTCCACCGTCACCTGCGACGACTCCTCGACCAGCGGCGCCGAGCTCATACCGTCAAGCTCCTCGGCGGCGTACGGCATCGCGTACAGCACGTCAGAGGCGATCAGCCGGCAGATCTCACCGGTGGCGCGGGCCACGAGCATCGTCTGCGGCTGCTTCTTCCACTCCCCCTTGTCGGTCAGCCCCATCTGCTTCGCGCGGGGAATGGTCCAGGTGACCTCCTGCCACTTCTCGTCACCCTTGCGAAGACCGCGCATCACGCAGCGGTCCGGGGTCGACTCGACGAGCTGCACGCTGTGGCCGTGGGACTGGACCAGGCCGCGCATCGCGTGCGCCCGCAAACCGGGCGTGCCCTGGATGACGTCGATCGAGCGGAGCGTCGCCATCACCGGCAGGCCGAGCTCCTGCCCGGCAAGGATCGCCGCGGTGAGGTCCTCGACCTTGCCGCGCAAGGTGGCCGGAACGAACGCGGTCCGGGCCAGGCTCGCGGCGATGTTCGCCGCCTCCTGAAGCTCGCGGGCGAACACCATCAGCGCGCTGTCCTGCGCCTCGACCGGCGCCGCCCCCGCGGGCATGCGGGCTGGCAGGTTCTCCGGGTGGCTGTGGGTGGCGATCGTCATGAAAGCTCCTCGGTGTGGCGGTACTCGGCCCACGCGGGCGGGCTGATGAGCGTGATCTCGTCGCTGTAGCCGGGCCAGTAGTCGGCGTCGACGCAGTCGCGGTAGATCTCCAGGGCGCGCCGGTTGCGCTCCTCTGCGATGCGGCGAGTGTTCTCGTCGAGCTGGACGACGGTGACCAGGTAGGGCGCGGTTTTCTGCTGGAAGACGAACACGAACGCCGCGGCGTCGTCGGCGAGGCCGAGGGCGCGGGCTCCGGCCCGGTACCAGGCGTCTTGCTGGTGGTAGCCGTGGTCGAAGACGGCGCGCTGGATGCTGGCGGGGGCTGCGGACTGGCAGGTTTTGTAGTCGGGGATGATCAGTCGTCGGCCGGTGGGGG
>Ga0233377_1000330_pt1 | contig 23815 bp, 24 predicted proteins | sample ElkDunMinimDraft_6_FD_191540 | JGI IMG/M metagenome (GOLD analysis project Ga0233377, IMG submission 191540) | Fecal eukaryotic communites from dung pellets of Tule Elk in California, USA - Elk Dung E36 | ecosystem: Host-associated > Mammals > Digestive system > Large intestine > Fecal | place...
CCCGCACGCCCCTGCCCCAGGCCGGCCCGGAAGTGGCGCCCACGACGCCGACGGTCGCCGACTTCCGTCTGGACAACGGTCTGCGGGTTCTGGTCGCCCCGACCAACGGCCTGCCCCTGGTCTCGGCGCGGCTCAGCTTCAACGCCGGTTCGGCCAACGACCCGGCAGGCAAGCCAGGCGTGGCCTCCATGACAGCCGGCCTGCTCAGCCAGGGCACGGCCAGCCGCTCGGCGCCCGAGATCGCCACCGCCATCGAACAGCTGGGCGCCTCGGTCGGCGCTGGCTCGGGCGCGGACTTCAGCAACGCCTACGCCAATGCGCCGAAAAACGTCTTCCCGCAGGCGCTGGGCCTGATGGCCGACATGGTGCGCAACCCGGCCTTCGCCGCCGAGGAGCTGGAGCGCCAGCAGGCCCAGACGCTGGACGGCCTGCGCGTCTCGCTCAGCCAGCCGGGCGCCGTGGCCTCGCAGTCAGTGGGTCGCATCATCTACGGCGACGCCCCCTACGCCGCGCCCGGCGGCGGCACCTTGACCAGCGTGCCCGCCATCACCCGTGACGACGTCGCCGCCTTCCACGCCGCCCGCTACCGCCCGTCGCAAGCCACTCTGGTCTTCTCGGGCGACATCTCGACCGCCGACGCCCGCGCCCTGGCGCAACAGGCCTTCGGCGACTGGCGCGATCCGGCCGGAGCGGCCCCCGCCCCCGTGGCCAAGGCCGGACAAACGCTGGCCCCACGCATCGTCGTCATCGACCAGCCGGGCGCCGGCCAGGCCGCCGTCGTCGCCGCCATCCGCGGCGTGACCCGCGCCGATGCGGACTACTTCCCCCTGACGCTGGGCAACACCCTGCTGGGCGGCGGCTTCTCGTCACGCCTGAACCAGGAGATCCGCATCAAGCGCGGCCTGTCCTATGGGGCCGGATCGTCGCTGGGCGCCCGCGCCGACGCCGGGGTGTTCACCGCCCAGGCCCAGACCCGCAACGACGCCGCCGCCCAAGTGGCCGAACTGCTGCTGGAGGAGATCGGGCGGATGGGAACCGCCGCCGCCTCCAATGACGAACTGGCCTCGCGCCGCGCCGTCATGATCGGCGGCTTCGGCAACTCGCTGGAGACGGTGGACGGTCTGGGCGGACAGGTCGCCAACCTGGCCCTCTACGACCTGCCGATGAGCGATCTGGCCGCCTATGCGGGCCGGGTCCGCGCCGTGACGCCGGAACAGATCCAGGCCGCCTTCGCCGAGCATCTGCCGACCAACCGCGCCAGCCTGGTCATCGTCGGCGACGCCGCCCAGTTCATCGACGCCCTGCGCGCCGCCCACCCGAACGTCGAGGTCATCCCGCTCAGCGACCTCAACCTGGACAGCGCCACCCTGCGTTAAGTCCGACTTGCCCAAACCTCCGGTTTCCGGCCAAGCTGGGGACCGGAGGATGGGACCATGATGATATCGAGGCTCGCCACGCTATTGGCGGTTGGCGCACTGTTGCTCGCAGGGGCGCAGGCGCAGGCGCGAACGACTGGAGCTGAACCGTTAGACGACGCCTTGCGCCTCATGCAGACCGAGCCCGCACGAGGAATCGCCGAACTTGAGCGTCTCACTACCGAGGGCGACATTGAGGCCAAGGCCACATTGGCCATAATGCTAGGCAGCAACCTTCCGGGCATAGATGCCGATCCGGAACGATCAGAGCGTTTATTGCAAGAGGCCCTCGCCGCTGGTTCCCAGAATGCACGCCTGCATTTCGGTACGCGTATGTTGGTGAATGATGATCTGTCAGATGATGAAGCCGCCATCGCTTTGTTGCAGGGCCTCGACGAACGCTTTGAGCCGCTGGTGGCCTATCCCATGGGGCGCGCCTACCTGTTCGGAAATGGCGTGGACCGCGATCTCGAGCGCGGATCGCGTCTGTTGCAGGTCGCCGTCGAGGCCACACCCGTCAACATGGACGCCCAGTTCCTGCTAGGCCGCGCCTATCAGAACGGCTGGGGTATTCCAGCCGACGAAGCCGCAGCTTACCAACATCTGAAAATCGCAGCAGATGACGGCGACCCACGCGCACAGTGGAATCTCGGCATGTTGCTGATCAACCGCCAGAACGATGCTGCAAGCGCTGCGGAAGCCTACCGCTATGTGCGGCTGGCCGCCGAACAGGGGCACGAACAGGGCATGGTGTCGCTCGGCGTCATGCTGGCGCTGGGCCAGGGCGTCACGGCTGATCCGGTCCAGGCGCGGGAGTGGTACGGAGCCGCCGCCGCACAGGGGTCGGCTCACGCCCTGCGATCCCTGGGCATGATGATCCTGATCGGGGAAGGCGGCCCCGCAAATGAGGTCGTCGGCGCCGCCATGGTGGAGCTTGCCGCTGAAGCGGGTGACGAAAACGCCATCGCCATGCGACGACAGTTCGCTGAACCGCTGGCTCAGTTGCCCAGGGAAGGCGTAGAGGCCGTAAAGGCGGACCTGATGCGCGAGCTAGGCTCCCTGCACTAGAGCGGTGCGCAGGGTCAGCTCGACAGACACACCACCTGGGCAACCCGCAGATCGCGGCGCAGGTCGTCGCCGACCTTGCCGTAGTTGTCGATGCTGATGCTGCGGGCGTTCAGCGGCTCATTGCTGGCGCGCACGCTGCGGATGGTCGGGCCGAAGGTGTCTGGAGACGTGGTGTAGACCCGGCCCCGCCGCGGGCTTTCGGCGATCGTCACGCCGACAACGCGGCCTTCTCGATCCAGCACGGGCGCGCCGGACAGACCCGCCAGGGTGCCGCCCAGCCCTTTGGTGCGGCCGACTTCGGCCCAGGCCAGAACGGGTTCGTCGCGCTGACCCCGTCCCCGCACATGCAGGGTCTCGCGGCCCAGAAGTCGCGTCGTCACCTCACCCGGCCGGGCTTGCGGATAGCCGGGATGAAAGCCCCGCTGGCCGACATGCAGCCGCCCGTCGATCAGAACCGGCAGCGCCGGCGGACCGCCGTCTGTGATCAGCACCGCAATGTCGGCGCGCGACGCCAGCCGCACGTCCGCAGACACGGCCCGGCCTTCCGAAACCATGATGGCCGGCCTGCGGCAGCCCTCGACCACATGGCGGGCGGTGATCCACAGGCCGTCTCTCGCCACGGAAAAGGCCGTGCCGGCTGAAGGCTGGAAAGGGATGTCGGGCGCATTGACCGTAACGGCGGGATCAAAAGCGGTGACGGGGCCCAGAAGCTCGCCCTCGATCTCGTCGTCGGCGGTTGGCACATCGAGGGCGTCAGCGTTCTCGCGCCGGTTCAGCGAGAACAGGACCAGCACCGCCAGCACCGCCGCATAAATCGTCCAGTCCGGCGGGCGCAAGCGCATCGTCTCACCCTGTCAGGGCGGCGGCCAGGATCAGCGCCGTGGCCAGCTTGGCGCCGACCAGCACGACAGCGGCCGAGACCTCGCCGTCGCGGATACGCTGGGGCAGGCCGGTCAGGATCATGTCGACGACGCGGAAGGCCAGAAGCTGCAGCACCACCGCCGCCACGCCCCACAGGACGATGTCCTTGAGCGAGGTCGAGATGCTGAGGCTGACGGCCAGGGGCACGGCCAGACCGACCAGAATGCCGCTCAGCGCCAGGGCGGCTGCGGTGTTGCCCTGGCGGACCAGGGCGATCTCCTTCCACGGCGTCAGCCAGACGTAGAACATCACGCCCACCGCCAGCAGCAGCAGGGTCGTCACCAGATGCGCGACCGTGGTCGGAAAGCCCGTGGCGAAAGCCTGGACTTCAGCGCTGTCGAGCACAGAGTTGAAAGAAGGCGCGTCCATGAGCGGTCCAACGATCAGAGGTTGCAAACGCATGCCCGCTTTGCGCCACATTCCGCAAGCGCAGCAGGGCCACAGTCCATCAAGAACCGTGTCTGCGTGTGTCGGGGCGCGCCTATGCCGCCTGTTCGGCCTTGCGCAGCGCGCTGGCCCGCAGCTTCTCGCTTTCGGACTTCAGCTGACCGCAGGCGGCCAGGATGTCGCGGCCGCGCGGCGTGCGGATGGGCGAGGCGTAGCCGGCCTTGTTCAGAATGGCGGCGAAGACCTCGATCGTCTTCCAGTCTGAGCACTCATACTCCGTGCCCGGCCATGGATTGAACGGGATCAGATTGACCTTGGCGGGAATGCCCTCGATCAGCTTGATCAAGGCGCGAGCCTCGGCCGGGCTGTCGTTGACGCCCTTCAGCATGACGTATTCGAACGTCACCCGCCGCGCATTGGCCAGACCCGGATAGGCGCGGATGCCGGCCATCAGCTGTTCCAGATCGTACTTCTTGTTCAACGGCACCAGAACGTCGCGCAGCGGGTCGTTGGTGGCGTGCAGGCTGATCGCCAGCATGGCCTGGGTGCGGGTTCCCAGCGCCTCCAGCTGCGGCACGACGCCAGAGGTCGAGACGGTGATGCGCCGCCGCGACAGGGCGATGCCTTCGTTGTCGGAGATGATGTCGATGGCGTCGGCGACATTGTCGAGATTGTAGAGCGGCTCGCCCATGCCCATGAAGACGATGTTGGACAGGCGACGGTCTTCCTTCGGCGACGGCCATTCGCCCAGATCGTCGCGGCAGACCTGGACCTGGGCCACGATCTCGGCGGCGGTCAGATTGCGGACCAGCTTCTGCGTGCCCGTGTGGCAGAAGGTGCAGTTCAGGGTGCAGCCGACCTGCGACGACACGCACAGCGCGCCCGCCCGGCCCACGTCGGGGATGTAGACCGCCTCGACCTCGATGCCCGGCGCAGTGCGGATCAGGTATTTGCGCGTGCCGTCCTTCGACACCTGGCGCTCCACGATCTCGGGCCGGGCCAGGGTGAAGGCCTCGGCCAGCGCCGCCCGCGTCTCCTTGCCGACATTGCTCATCAGATCGAAGTCGGTGACGCCGTGATGATGGATCCAGCTCCACACCTGCGACGCCCGCATCTTCGCCTTTTCGGGCGGACAGACGCCGGCCTCGATCAGTGCATTGCGCAGGCCCTCACGCGTCAGACCGGCCAGGTTGACGGGCGCCGAGACGGCGGCTGCGGCCCGTTGTTCGGGCGAGCGGGAAAGATCGAGCGACAGGCTCAAGGCGGCATCCTGAATGCGAGGGAGGCGGCCTCATACCACAGATCGGGACAGGATTTAAGGCGGGCTCAGTCCGCCTGATCCTCCACCTCATGAATCCGGTCGTCGTCCAGCCCGAAGTGATGGCCGATTTCGTGGATGAGGACGTGGGCGATGATCTCCGACAGGCCGACGTCGCCGCGCTCGCACCATTCATCCAGGATCGGGCGGCGGTACAGGAAGATGCGCGACGGCTCCGGCGCGGCCCCCATGCCGTCCCTCAGACCGATGTCGACGCCATGATACAGGCCGGTCAGCTCGAACGGGTCCTCGATCCCCATCATGTCCAGCGTCGCCTCGTCGGCGAAGTCGTCTATGCGGATGACCACGTCGCCCGCCAGACTGCCGAAAGGCTCTGGCAAGGCGTCGAACGCCTCGCGCGCCAAACGGGCGAAGTCGTCGAGAGCGGGGGCGGTCTGGTCGGCCCAGAGGCGTGAGGCGGTGTCGGTCATGATCGACATATCGGATGCCTGCCCCGTCCTCGCAAATCACGCGACGCAGGTTATGGTTAGCGAATCGGGGGAGCACGGGGCTCCGCATCACGGATCAGCCATGGCCGACGCCGACATCGCCTATGTCGCGACCGCAGGGGCTGCGGGTCTGGCGCTGGCGCTCAGCGCCTGGGCCGCGCGGCTGCGTGGACGGCTGGCCGAGCGCACGCGCCGCGCCGAGACCGAACTGGCCGCCGCCCGCGTCGAGCTGGCGGACCGCGACGGCGCCCTGGCGGCGTTCGGCGATGTGCGGCTGGCGCTCAGCCCGGACGGACAGACCCGGCGGCTGGGAGCAGAGATCGCGTGGAAGGCGCTGATGTCCGATCTGGCGGGCGAAAACGCCGCCGACCCCGCCCTGATCGTTCTCGACGCCGTGCGCCGCACCGACGCCGCGCGGCTGGACGCCCTGATCGAACGGGGCGAGGCGCTGGACACGGTGCTGGAGGGGCCGACCGGCGCATGGATGGTCGAGGGACGGTCCTCGGCGGGCGCGGCGTGGCTGCGTCTGTCGCGTCTGGCTCTGGTCGGTTCGGCGGCCGAAAGCGGCCTGGGACTGCTGGCGGAATCCTATCCCGCGCCGACCTGGATCACGGACTCGCAAGGCCGCCTCGGCTGGGCCAACCGCGCCTGGCTGGCCGAGATGAAGGCCGACAGCATCGAAGAGGCTCGCGAAAAAGCCCTCAGCTTCGACCGCGGCGCCGACGCCATCGTCGCCGAGGCCGGTCGCCTGCGCCAGCATCAGGAAGGCTTCCGCTGGACCACCGGCGGCGGGCGGCGCCGCGCCTGGCGCATCCTGGCCGAGCCTGTGCCCGGCGGCGGCGGGGCGGTCCTGGCCTTCGCCATCGAGATGACCGAGGCCGAGGAGACGCGCGACACCCTGCGCCGCCATGTCGAGGCCCATGACGAGACCCTGAACCATCTGGCCGATGCGGTCGCCATCTTCGGCCCGTCCAAGCGGCTGGCCTTCCACAACACCGCCTTCCAGTCGCTGTTCAACATCGACCCCGCCTGGCTGGACGAGCGCCCGACCCACGCCGAACTGCTGGACAATCTGCGCCAGCGCCGCCTGCTGCCCGAGGTCATCGACTACGCCGGGTGGCGCGCCAATGAACTTGAGTTCTACGGTGCCTCCGTCGCCTCGCCGGACGACAGCTGGTCCCTGCCTGATGGGCGCACGCTGCGGGTGGTGCGCCAGCCCCATCCGCTGGGCGGCATGCTGCTGCTGTTGTCCGACATCACCGACGAGTTGCAGCTGCGCAGCCGTTTCAACGCCCAGCTTCAGGTCCAGACCGCCACGCTGGACAAGCTGAACGACGCCGTCGCCGTGTTCGGCTCCAACGGGCGGCTGCGTCTGCATAACGAGGCTTTCGAACGCTTCTGGAACATCAGCGGCGAACGGCTGGAGGCGGCGGATGATTTCGACGCCATCGCCGCCCTGTGCCAGTCGACCCTGCCCGACCCCTCGCTATGGCTGGGGCTGAAGGCGCGCGTCGCCGACCCCGATCCCGAAAGCCGGGTGCCGATCTCTGGCGAGAGCCGCACCGAGGACGGGCGGCTGGCCTCCTGGCAGACGCGCCCTTTGCCCGACGGCGCCACCCTGGTCGCCTTCTCCGATGTCACCGCCCGGCGCGATCTGGAGCAGGCGCTGGCGGCCAAGGCGGCGGCGCTGGACGAGAGCCAGGCCCTGAAGCGCGAGTTCGTCGGCAGCGTCTCCTATGAACTGCGCACCCCGCTGACCACCATCGTCGGCTATTCCGAACTGCTGGAAACCATGGGCGACCTGCCCGACCGCAGCCGCCAGCACGCGGGCGCCATCCGCGTCGCCGCCAGCCAGCTGGCCCGCTCCATCGACGACGTGCTGGACATGAGCCAGATCGACGCCGGCGAGATGGAGCTGAGCCTGGGTGACGTGCGCGTCGCCGACCTGCTGGCCGAGGCGGCGGACAAGGCGCGGCCCCGCATCGAGGGCCGGGGCGCGACCCTGACCGTCACCTGTCCGCCGGGTCTGAAACCCATCCGCGCCGACGCCCAGAGGGTCGGCCAGTCGCTGGATCATCTGCTGGAGAATGCATCGCGCGCCGTGTCGGACGGCGGCGCCGTGACCCTCAGCGCCGAGGCCAGCCCGTCGGAGGTCCGCATCCGCGTCGAGGACACCGGACGCGGCATCCCCTACCACCTCCAGGCCCACGTCTTCGACCGCTTCGTGCGGCGCGAGCGCGGCGGGCCGGGCGTGGGCCTGGCCCTGGTCAAGGCTTTGGTCGAACTGCACGGCGGCTGGGCCGAGGTCGAGAGCGAGCCGGGCAAGGGCGCCGCCTTCATCCTGCACCTGCCGCTGCGCGCCACAGGCGAGGCCGCCCCGCCTGAGCTGGGACTGAAAGAGAGTGGCGAGTATCGAGTGTCGAGTGGCGAGTAGAAGGATCGTCGGCTTTGACTCGCATGCTTCATGTCACTAACCCCTCGCCACTCAATACTCGCCACTCGCCACTCCTCTCCCGCCCCCGGAAACGCCATGGCCGCCGCCCCTCTGAAAACCGCCATCATCTATGACTTCGACGGCACCCTCGCCCGGGGGAACATGCAGGAGGTCAGCTTCATCCCCTCCATCGGCATGGACATCGGCGCCTTCTGGGCCGAGGCCGAGGCCCTGACCAAGGCCGCCGATGGCGACGGCATCCTGATGTATATGCAGCTGATGATGCGCCACGCGCGCAAGAACGGTCAGCCGATCACCCGCCAGACCCTGCATGACCAGGGCCGCGAGGTCGCCCTGTTCGAGGGGCTGAAGGACCTCAGCTGGTTCGACCGGATGAACGCCTTCGGCGCCCAATACGGCCTGGACATCGAACACTACATCATCTCGGCCGGGCTGGAGGAGATGATCGAGGGCACGCCGATCCGGCCCGCCCTGACCCACGTCTTCGCCTCCCACTATGTCTATGACGAGAACGGCCAGGCCGCCTGGCCCGCGGTGGGCGTCAACTACACCACCAAGACCCAGTATCTGTTCCGCATCAACAAGGGGGTGAACAACCACTGGGAGAATGAGCGGATCAACCACTTCATCCCCGACGCGGAACGCCGCATCCCCTTCGACCGGATGATCTTCCTGGGCGACGGCGACACTGACGTGCCGACCATGAAGATGATGCACACCAAGGGCGGCTTCTCCATCGCCGTCTATGACCCGCGCTCCAACGAGCGGGACCAGAAGAAGGTCTACTCCCTGATCTCGGAAGACCGCGTCAACTTCGTCGCCGCCGCCGACTACACCGAAGGCTCGGCGCTGGACCTGATCGTCAAAGGCCTGGTCGGCCGCATCGCCATCAACTCAGGCCGCATGCCGGCGGGGTTGTAGGCAAAAGTCTGAAGCGGCTCTCTTTCCGACATTGCGACAGCCGTCCTATGCTCCGCCGATGAGAGTTGTCACCTTGACCCTTGGCCTGATGTTGGCCGCCGCTGTCGCCAGCTGCGGCGAACGCGCCTCGCCATCAAAACTCGCCGCCAGCGAGCGCGCGGACCATCTCGGCAATCAGGCGCATGACACGACCCTCGTCATGTCAACACCTGTGAACGACGCTGAAAGCGCATGCGCCACGGCGACGGCCCGGGTGACGGCGGCGAGAGGCCTCCCGATCAGCCACGTCGCGGCCTGCGACCCGATCTCCGATCTCGCCGAGGCGCCGGGCTACTACGTCCTCGCTCTCCGCGCCCACTGTCGGGAAGAGCTATGCGGCAGCACCAACATGGGCTGGTTCGCCGTCCAGAAAACGACCGGTGACGTCTACGAGATCGATGACGTGGGCGAATGGACGCTGGGTCAGCGCGTGACCGGCGGCGCCTGACCGCTGACGTCAGCTTTCCGCATGGTGGAAGAGTGGGAGCCGCGCCCCCTTGCGGATCTTTATCATGCCATAGCTTCCCACGCGACCGAGGCTGGCACGGGCGTTTCTGAGGCATAGGCGAGAAACACCGCCAGTACTTCTTCGAATGTGAATATCAGACGTGACCGGTCCTTGGCGTGGAGCTGTCGTCCTGACCTCGCTGCGCGGAAATGACGGGCTTCATCTCCATCACGCATTTCAATGATGAAGCCCCCGTCCCGCCATGCCGCCTGCAGGTAGACTTCCGGAGCCGAAGCCAACACGGCGAATCCATGCGGGCCAATCCCGATCAGAGCTTCATGTATGGTGTCCGGAGTTACATCGCACGCATGATCCTCCCCGTTCACCGAGAGAACCAATTCTGAAAAGTTGGCTCCAGCGCTTGGGCCGGCTTGGCGAGGCGGGCTCGATTTCGTCGCCACATCTCTGAGAAATCGGACCAGGGGTTCCGCTTCGCGGCGGAACAAGTGCTTTGTCCACAGAACGATGCCGCAAATGAAGACATAAAGCCCGCTGGCCAACACGGCCGCGTCTAGCGAGCGACTGCCCCCAGTTGAGACCATCATGAAAACGGCGAAGATCATGAACGGCGTCAGCGCTGCCAGAACCAACAGACCATTCAGGTCTGACCCGGCCCGTCCCGTGATCTGCGTCCCCCACGTGTTCCGGGAAATCCAGCCGAGCAACATAGGGCCGTGTCGATCAAATGCGCTGAACCACAGGCAGACCACAGGACCAACCACCCAGCCCCGCGCGCCGTCGTTCATATCGAACCAGCCCTTGGTCCGGGAACGGATCGACTTTTTCAACTCAGAAGCTGACAGCGAAGAACTTATGCCGAACGGATAGCCAAAGGGCTGAAACGCCATGAACTTCCCCCGTTCAACCCGCTAATAGTCTCGGCAGCAGCTCAACTGACAAGTATGGCAAACAGCACAATATCTGCTCCCCGTCCTTAGCCGACATTCAGATGGACCCCTCGCCCACCCCTTACGACAACCGGTCCCGGAACGCCGTCCAGTCGAACGCCTTCACCAGCCGCAACGCATCCGTCTCGCTGTTCCACAGCACGATGGACGGCAAGGGCACGCCGTTGAAGGTGTTGGTCTTGACCATCGAATAGTGGGCCTGGTCGAGGAAGGCGAGGCGGGTTCCGGGCGTGGGGCGCTCAGCAAAGACGTAGTCGCCGATGATGTCGCCAGCCAGGCAGGACGGACCGCCCAGACGCACCGTGACGCCGACTTCCGGCTCATGCAGCATGGCGGGGCGGTAGGGGGCCTCGATCACGTCGGGCATGTGGCAGGTGGCGGAGATGTCGGTGATGGCGACGGGAATGCCGTTGTCGAACACGTCCAGCACCTCGCCGATCAATATGCCCGCATCCAGCGCCACGGCCTCGCCCGGCTCCAGATAGACCTGCACCCCGTGGCGTCGGCCCACATCGTTCAGAAAGCCGACCAGGGCCTCGACCTGATAGTCGGCGCGGGTGACATGGTGGCCGCCGCCGAGGTTCAGCCATTTCACATCGGCCAGCAGCGGCGCCAGCTTGGGCTCCACCGCCGCCCAGATGCGCGACAGAGGCTCGAACCCCTGTTCGCACAGGGCGTGGATGTGCAGGCCGTCGACGCCCTGCATATGCTCGGGCGTCAGCTGCGACACCGGGAAACCCAGACGCGAACAGGGCTGAGCCGGGTCGTATTTGGCGACCTCGCCTTCCGAATGTTCGGGGTTCAGACGCAGGCCGATCTCGAACACCTCGCCCGCCGCGCGGGCCTCGGCGATCAGGTCGGCGAAACGCGCCACCTGGGCCGGATTGTTGAAGATGACATGGTCCGACAGGCGCAGGATCTCGGGCAGGTCCTGCGCCGTATAGGCGGGCGAATAGGTGGTCAGCTCGCCCTTGTAGAACTGCCGCGCTAGCCGCGCCTCCCACAGGCCCGAGGCGCAGACGCCATCGAGGTATTCCCCGACGACATCCGCCAGCGACCACATGGAAAAGGCCTTCAACGCCAGCAGGACCCGCGCATGGCCCCGGTCGCGCACATCCTTCAGCACGGCCAGATTGCGCCGCACCGCCACCTCGTCCACCACGAAGGCGGGCGAGGCGACACGGGTCAGATCGAAGTGCGCGAAGGCGCCGGGATCGCCAGCCTGGGTTTCCATGGACAATTTATCCTTCAAACGCCGCCGATTTATCCATCAAAAGTCCAAGGGTGTCCCAAGTTCCTCGACCGTCCACGGCAGGCCGTGCTGGTTCAGCATCTCCATGAAGGGATCGGGGTCCAGCTGCTCCATGTTGAAGACGCCCGCGCCCGACCACTTGCCGGTCAGCATCATGGCCGCGCCGATCATGGCCGGAACGCCCGTGGTGTAGCTGACGGCCTGGTTGCCGGTTTCGGCATAGGCGGCTTCGTGGTCGCAGATGTTCTTGACGTAGAAGGTCTTTTGAACGCCGTCCTTCTCGCCGGTGGCGATGGTGCCGATGTTCGTCTTGCCCTTGGTGATCGGTCCCAGCGACGAGGGTTCCGGCAGCAGGGCCTTCAGGAACTCGATCGGAATGATCTCGCGGCCCTGGAACATCATCGGCTCGATCGAGGTCATGCCGATGTTTTCCAGCACTTCCAGGTGCTTCAGATAGCTGTCGCCGAAGGTCATCCAGAAGCGGATGCGTTTGATTTCCGGGTAGAACTTGGCCAGCGACTCCAGTTCCTCATGGTACATGAGGTACATGTTCTTCTGACCGACGCCCTCGAAATCGAAGGCCTGCTTGTGCGACAGGGCCGGGCCCTCGACCCACTGGCCGTTTTCCCAGTGACGCGCATTGGCGGTCACTTCGCGCAGGTTGATTTCCGGGTTGAAGTTGGTGGCGAACGGAAGCCCTGTATCGCCGCCGTTGCAGTCGAGAATGTCGAGCGTGTCGATCCGGTCCAGCAGATGCTTCTTCGTGTAGGTGGCGAAGACCGAGGTCACGCCCGGGTCGAAGCCCGAGCCCAGCAGCGCCATCAGGCCGGCTTCCTTGAAGCGCTCCTGATAGGCCCACTGCCACTTGTATTCGAACTTGGCTTCGTCGCGCGGCTCATAGTTGGCCGTGTCGAGATAGTTCACGCCGGCGGCCAGGCAGGCGTCCATAATGCTGAGATCCTGATACGGCAGGGCCAGGTTCACGACCAGAGCCGGCTTGACCGACTGGATCAGGGCCGTGGTCGCCGCCACGTCGTCGGCGTCGATCGCCGCCGTGTCGATGCTCACGCCAAAGCGCGTTTTGACCGATTCCGCGATGGCGTCGCACTTCGACTTGGTCCGGCTGGCCAGGGTGATGTGCGAGAAGATGTCGGCGTTCATCGCCATCTTGTGGACCGCGACGGAACTGACGCCGCCCGCGCCGATAACCAGCACCCTGCTCATCTGTGGGTCTCCTGAAGTCTGAAAGGCCTTGGCGACACCGCCGCCGCTATAAAGGGCGCGGCTCTTAACACGCGCATGACAAAACCGCTAACCGCCGCATCATCGAACATTCCGAGGGCGAAGACGTGGCCAAGATTCGGGCCGATGTTCAGCGGCCGCCGGCTCGCATCCAGGCGGCCCGTGCTCCGGTCAGACGCGACGGCACGAGACCCCGCAGGGACGTGCGGGCCTTCTCCTTCAACCCCGCCTCAGCCCCCTTGCTCCAGGCGACATCGGCCTCGATGGCCAGACCTTCGTTCAGATCGATGACGATGACGGCGCCGCTCAGGGCTTGAGCGCGGTCCAGACGGATCTTCAAGCCCCGCGTCGAGCGATCCACGATCCGGCACGGCGTCTCCAGATGCGGGGCAAGCACCAGCGCCCGCCCGCTGGCCGGGTTGCGCAGCTCGAACCGGCGCTCTGGCGGCTGGGTCAGTGCTGGTTTTCGGGCAGGCGGACGATCAGGCCGTCCAGCTCGTCGGTGACGCGGATCTGGCAGGACAGGCGGCTGTTCGGCTCGACGTTCTCGGCGAAGTCCAGCATGGACTCCTCCATGGCCGAAGGGCGGCCCGTCTCGGCGGCGAAGGCTTCGTCGACATAGACATGGCAGGTGGCGCAGGCGCAGGCCCCGCCGCAGTCGGCGTCTATGCCCGGCACATTGTTGCGGATGGCGCCTTCCATGACGCTGAGGCCCTTCTTGACCTCAACGACATGTTCCGAGCCATCGTGCTCGATGTAGGTAATTTTGGGCAAGATCAGGCAGCCTGCTTCTTGCGGCCCGGAGCCACCATCAGTTTCTTGGTCTTGGCGATGGCCTCGGCCGGGTTCAGCCCCTTGGGGCAGACCTGCGCGCAGTTCATGATCGTGTGGCAGCGATAGAGCTTGAACGGGTCCTCGAGGTCGTCGAGGCGCTTGTCCGTGGCGTCGTCGCGGCTGTCGGCGATCCAGCGATAGGACTGCAGCAGCGCCGCCGGGCCCAGATACTCCGTCTGGTTCCACCAGTAGCTGGGGCAGGAGGTCGAGCAGCAGGCGCACAGGATGCACTCATACAGGCCGTCCAGCTTGATCCGGTCTTGCGGCAGCTGGATGCGCTCCTTCTCCGGGTCCGGCTCGTCGGACTGGAGGTAGGGCTGGATGGAGTCGTACTGGGCGTAGAACTGGGTCAGGTCGGTGACCAGATCCTTGACCACCGGCTGGTGCGGCAAGGGGCCGATGGCGATGGTGTCCGAAGAGCACTCGTCCATGCCCTTGGTGCAGGCCAGGGTGTTGCGCCCGTCGATGTTCATCGAGCACGAGCCGCAGATGCCTTCGCGGCATGAACGGCGGAACGACAGCGTCGGGTCGATCTCGTTCTTGATGTGGATCAGGGCGTCCAGCAGCATGGGGCCGTGGTCGTCGGCGGAGACCTCGAACACGTCCCAGCGGGGGTCGGCCGCGACCTCAGGGTCGTAGCGATAGACCTTGTAGGTCTTGACGTTCTTCGCGCCGGCCGGAGCCTTGTGGACCTTGCCGGAGGTGGGCTTGGAGCCGCGGGGGAGAGTAAGCTGGACCATCTTCAGTACACCCGTGCCTTGGGCTCGATGTAATCGATGTCCTTGGACATCGTGTAGTTGTGGACCGGACGATAATCGATCTTCGTCTGGTCGCCCGGCGTCTTCCACGCCAAGGTGTGCTTCATCCAGTTCACGTCATCGCGGTCGGGGAAGTCTTCGCGGGCGTGGGCCCCACGCGATTCCGTGCGGTTCAGCGCGCCTTCGATGGTGACCAAGGCCTGATCGATCAGGTTGTCGTATTCCAGCGTCTCGACCAGATCCGTGTTCCAGATCAGGCCGCGGTCGGTGGTCTTGATGTCGACGCCGCGCGCGTGGATGTCGCGCAGCTTGGCCACGCCTTCCTCCAGCGTCTTGCCGGTGCGGAAGACGGCGGCGTCGGACTGCATGGCGCGCTGCATCTCGTTGCGCAGATGCGAGGTCGGGGTCGAACCAGAGGCGTTGCGGAAGCGGTCCAGACGCGCCAGGTGACCGTCGGTGGTCGAGGCCGGGGCGTCAGGAACCCTGGACGCCTTGTCCACCACCTCACCGCAGCGCAGTCCGACGGCGCGGCCGAACACCACGAGGTCGGTCAGGGAGTTGGAGCCCAGACGGTTGGCGCCGTGCACCGAAACGCAGGCCGCCTCGCCCACGGCCATCAGGCCGGGCACCACGGTGTCGGCGTTATCGCCGACCTTGGTCAGCACCTCGCCGTGATAGTTCGTCGGGATGCCGCCCATGTTGTAGTGGACGGTCGGCAGGACCGGGATCGGCTCCTTGGTCACATCGACGCCGGCGAAGATCTTGGCGCTTTCCGAAATGCCCGGCAGGCGCGCGTGCAGGATCTTGGGATCCAGGTGGTCGAGGTGCAGGAAGATGTGATCCTTGTTCGGACCCACGCCGCGGCCTTCACGGATTTCGATGGTCATGGAGCGCGAAACCATGTCGCGCGGAGCCAGGTCCTTCACGGTCGGCGCATAGCGCTCCATGAAGCGCTCGCCTTCCGAGTTGGTCAGATAGCCGCCCTCGCCGCGTGCGCCCTCGGTGATCAGGCAGCCGGCGCCGTAGATGCCGGTCGGGTGGAACTGCACGAACTCCATGTCCTGCAAGGGCAGGCCGGCGCGCAGCACCATGGCGTTGCCGTCACCGGTGCAGGTGTGGGCCGAGGTGGCCGAGAAATAGGCGCGCCCATAACCGCCTGTGGCCAGAACCACCATCTTGGCGCGGAAGCGGTGCATGGTGCCGTCGTCCAGCTTCAGCGCCGTCAGACCGGTGCAGACGCCGTCCTGCATGATCAGGTCCAGGCCGAAATATTCGACGAAGAACTCGACCTCGCGGCGGACCGACTGGCCGTAGAGGGTGTGCAAGATGGCGTGGCCGGTGCGGTCGGCGGCGGCGCAGGTGCGTTGCACCGGACCTTCACCGAAGTTGCGGGTCATGCCGCCGAAGGCGCGCTGGTAGATCTTGCCTTCGTCGGTGCGCGAGAAGGGCACGCCCCAGTGTTCCAGCTCGTAAACGGCCTTGGGCGCGTTACGGACCAGGTATTCGATGGCGTCCTGGTCGCCCAGCCAGTCCGACCCCTTGACGGTGTCGTACATGTGCCATTGCCAACTGTCCTCGCCCATGTTGCCGAGCGAGGCCGAGATGCCTCCTTGCGCGGCCACGGTGTGTGAGCGGGTCGGGAAGACCTTGGTGACGCAGGCGACCTTCAGCCCCTGCTGGGCGGCGCCGAGGGCGGCGCGCAGGCCGGAGCCCCCGGCGCCAAGGACGACAACGTCGTATTCGTGATCGATGAACTCGTAAGCAGCCATGGCGGGATCAGACTCCGGCTGGCAGCGGGGCCGAGCCCAGCGCCAGACGCACGATGAAGAAGACGCTGGCGGCGGCCAGCACGAGGCAGATCAGATGGGTCAGCCACACCAGGGCGGTCCTGGTCACCCGCTTGTGGATGTAGTCCTCGATGATGACTTTCCACGCCAGGCTGGCGAACAGGAAGAAGACCACGGCGGCGACCGCCAGAAGCACAGCGTTCAGCGCATTGGCGAACCAGGCCTGCGTCGCCTCATAACCCGCACCGGTCAGGCTGTAGGCGCTGATCGCGCCCCAGACGCCCAGCGGCATCAGAATGGCCAGGGCGACCTTTTCCGTCAGCCATTCGCGGGCGCCGTGGCGCTCGGAAATCTTGACGCCGTTTTTGAACTTGGCTGCACCGCTCACAGCGAAACCCTCCCCGTGGCGAACAGACCGATCCAGAACAGAACCGCCAGCGGGATCGGCCCCCAGACGGCGATGTTGGACAGGAGGTTGGCGGTCTTGAGATCCAGCCCCCGGCCCAGATCGTTGAACAAATGGCGTCCGCCGTTCAGCAGGAAGGAGACCAGCACCACCGTCAGGCCGAAGCCGATCAGCAGACCCAGCACCGAACCTGCACAGGCCAGGAACTGGCCATAGGCTTCCGGCCCCGAAGCCAGCGCCGCCAGCCAGACCAGCACGAAGATCGCGCCGACGCTGGCCGCGCCGATCGTGACCCGGAACAGGATGGAGGCGGTCATCGTCACATGCCAGCGCCAGGTCTGCAGGTGCGGTGACAGCGGGCGGGGACGACCATTGGGCTGGATCACCACGCGGCCGGTCTGATCATCAGAGGGGTCGTGAGTGGGGTCGCCCGTCAGGGGAGAGCTTGACATGCGAACGATTCTCAAAAAAGACGTGAAAAATCAGACACTGATTTCATGCTCAGGCTTTAGTCCAGCGATGGACCGGGGGTCAACTTGCTGCGGGCGCGAACCGCGATATCGCATTTGCGTAGGTTCACAATCCGGTGCGCGAAACCCATGAGGCGATGCCCGGACTGGCCATCGCAGCGCTGAGGCGGCAGTCTGGGACCCATGTCAGGATCAGCCCTACTCATCCTCGCCGCGCTCGCCACTCCGCCGCAACACCTGCCCCACCCCTCGACCCAGGAACTGTACCGTCCCCCGGTGATCCGGCCGTTCGAGACCGGACCGGGTTTCGGTCGCGAGCAGGCCCAGGGCGACAGCGCCTCCGACGCCGGGCGTCGCCCCCTGACGACGCCGGTCATCGTCGAGGACTATGTCCGCCACTATGAGACGCCGCCGACCGACAATGACATCGCCTATGAGCAGGGCGTGGCCTCGGCGGAAGTCCGCGCAGATCAAACCGCCGGGGCGCTGGACGGCTTCTGGCGCGTGACGAATGCGGCGGGTGAGACCCTGTGCGACCTGGTTCTCAGCGATCCCGGCCACGGCCCTGTCGAAGGCGGCTGGCGCAATGCCGTGGCGAGCGGCGTCGCTGTGCACGCCGGGCATGTCCTGACTCTCGACTCTCTGGGCCGCATCACCCTGAGCCGCAGCCGAGACGGATGGACAGGGGTTCTGACCGCCGGCGGACGCGACACGCCGGTCCGGCTCAGCCGCCCGGACTGAGCGCCAACCGGGCGACCAGGGCTCGCCGCGTGTCCGCAGGCCAGGGCGTCGCAACACCACGTCCCCATACAGGGTCCGGCCACAGGGCGTCATCGGAACGGCGGCCCACGACATGGACATGCAGCTGGGCGGTGACATTGCCCAAGGCCGCAATGTTCAGCTTTTCAACCAGCCGTCCCCGCTCCGCCCCGACAGACCGCACCAGCAGTCCAGCCCGCACCATCTCCTCCATCAGCACATGACGGTCGGCGGGCGACAGGTCCTCGACCTCCTTCAGGCCGGGCTTGCGGGGGATGAGGATCAGCCACGGAAACCGCGCGTCGTCCTGCAGCCGGACATGGCACAGGGGCCAGTCGCAGACGAAGACCGACCCGGCCTCGAAGGCGGGGTCGGCCTGAAACTCCGGCGAGGCAGAATACAACCGGCTCAGCTCAGTCCGTAAACGACGCAGGCCTGATCGTTCAGTTCGCGCAACGGCGGCTGGAGGGCCAGTCGCGCCGCCTCAATCTGCTCTTCAGTTGGTCCAGCCGCCCCCATGGCGACAGGCGCAGGTGCGGGTGGCGGCGACGGCGCATAGGCCGCCTCCATGCGGTCGGCGTAAACATCAGTCGCGCCGCCGCCGTTTCCACCGCCGTAGGAAGGCCAGCCAGCCAGGACGTCGGTCTGGCAGGCCCGCCCCGTAGGGTCGATGACCTGCACCCGGCCCAGCGTCGCCCCAGCGTTGGCGGCCGCCGCCCGCGCCCGGCGCGCCGCATCCTTGACCGCCTCGCCCTGCAGCCAGGTCTTCAACTCATTGTCGGGTTGCAGGCTGAACGACACCTGACCCACCGCCGTCGGCTGGGAGGCGATGACGGTGGCGTAAACGCGCTCCAGCTGGCGCACGTCGCGCAGGCTGACGCTGACCGAGGCGTTGGCCTGATAGCGGGCCACGCGGTCGGCGCGGGTGTTGTCGCGCATGACGCCGTTTTCGTCGCGGTACTGGTCATAGATGGGCTGGATGGTGACCGTGGTCTCGACCCGCACCGCCTCGACCCCATAGGCGGCCAAGGCCTGGCTGAGCGCGCGCACCTGATCGGCAGCCTTGCGCGAGGCCTCGGCGGCGCTGCGGTCGATGGAAAGGAAGCTGGCCCCGAAGCTAGCGCGGTTGGCTGGCACTTCTGTGCGGACGAACCCGACCGAGGCGATGACCGGATCACGCATCCACCAGGGAGCCGGCACATAGCGGTCGCCGATCGAGGCGGGCGGCGTCTGGGCCGTGGCGGCGGCAGGCAAGACCAGAGCGGAAGCACTGGCGCAGGCGATCATCAGGGCGGTGGTCAGGCGGCGCATGGCGTCTTTCTCCGTTTGTCGAACCTTGCCGTCCGAACCGGCCCCGGTAAAGCGCCAAGCCGACAATGTCAGACCCTGTCAGGCCTATGCTGATCATAAATATTATCGATCGATGTGGCGAGTTGTAACAGTTGACTTTGTAGTCTCGGGCGTCCAAATCCGGCCCTGTCGTTTCGCGGCGCTCCCACGCCGCTGATGTTCACTTCATTTCACCAGGAGGATTCCCCATGCTGGGCGTCGGTCAAAAACTTCCCGATTTCAAGATCACTGGCGTCAAGCCGGGCTTCAACAGCCACGAAGAAAACGGCGTCTCGGCGTTCGAGCCGCTGACGCAAGACAGCTTCGACGGCAAGTGGAAGGTCATCTTCTTCTATCCGAAGGACTTCACCTTCGTCTGCCCGACTGAAATCGCCGCCTTCGCCGCCCTGGGCAAGGACTTCGAGGACCGTGACACCATCGTCCTCGGCGGTTCGACCGACAACGAATTCGTCAAGCTGGCCTGGCGCCGCGACCACGCCGACCTGAACAAGCTGCCGATCTGGCAGTTCGCCGACTCGGGCGGCAAGCTGGCCCGTGACCTAGGCATCCTCGACGAAGAAAACGGCGTCGCCCTGCGCGCCACCTTCGTCGTCGACCCGCACAACGTCGTTCAGCATGTCTACGTCACCAACCTGAACGTCGGCCGTTCGCCAGAAGACACGCTTCGCGTGGTTGATGCGCTTCAGACCGACGAACTGTGCGCCTGCAACCGCCCCGTCGGCGGCGAGACGCTGGCCGCTTAAGACGGCTGATCGTGCTTTGGGAAGGCGGCGGCGCCAGCGTCGCCGCCTTTTCGCTGCTCGCTTCATTTTTGGGCGCTATGCTCGGCTCGCCCCCGGTCCGATCTCCGATCAGCCGGAGGACAAGCTCCACCTCGCGACTTGAGCGCGGTCGCGCCTGATCCATCCAAGCCCATGCGGCTCAAGCAGCGAGCGACCGCGTCGCAAGCGATAGCCGCTTCCCGAAGGGAAACTGAGAAATGTCCATCGACACCCTGCGCGACCTGATCCCGGCCTATGGCAAGGACATCTCGCTGAACCTGTCCTCGCTGGCCAATGAGACGGTGCTGAACGACCAGCAGAAGTGGGGCTGCTTCCTGGCCTCGGCCCACGCCATCGGCGTCGCCCCCGTGGTCAAGGCCATCGAGGCCCAGGCCGCGACCATCCTGTCGCCCGAAGCCATGGACGCCGCCAAGTCGGCCGCCGCCATCATGGGCATGAACAACATCTACTATCGCTCGCTGCACCTGATGAAAAACAGCGAGTACACGACCCTGCCGGCCAAGCTGCGCATGAACGTCATCGCCAACCCCGGCGTCGAGAAGCTGGACTTCGAACTGTGGTCCACCGCCGTCTCGGCCATCAACGGCTGCGGCGCCTGCCTGGACGCCCACGAAGGCGAACTGCGCAAGCACAATGTGCCCAGCCTTCAGGTCCAGGCCGCCCTGCGCATCGGCGCCGTGGTCCACGCCGCCAGCCGGATCATCGCGTCCGAGACAGCCCTCGCCCAGTAAGAAGCAGCCGGGGCGCCCGCTCTGTCCAGCGCGTGAACTGGTCGGTCAGAACCTGATCGACCGGCTCCGCCAGGGCGCCCAATCCTTCGCCCTCGACGACATAGGTCAGAGTCAAAACCTGAGCCTCCCCGTCGATGGTGTTGCTCCAGCCGAACGTCAGGGCGGCGCTTCTCGCCCGCCCGCTCAGAGGTCCCAGCGGAGCCTCCAGTCTGACCTCCCGACGTGGATCAATCGCCACGACGCGACCATGTTCAAAATCCGAGCCGTCGTCCAAACGCTCGCAGAAGCAGGCTCCGGTCTCGAGCGGCAGCGACAGGTTGGCGGCATCGCCGCTGTAGGTGTGATCAGGGTTCCACCAGCGACCGACATCCCCGACGGCGGCGAAGGCCTGCCCCCATCCTACAGAGACCGGCGCGCTCATCCGCAGGGTGAAGCCGTCCGCATGACGCTCCACGACCTCAGCGGCGGCGGGCTCCGCGAATAACGCCAGTGCTGCTGTCAGGACGAGGGGTTTGAACATGGTCGGATCCTCCGACCGCCATCAGCGACGATCCCGCATCGCCGTCAAGCGGCGCTGAAGCTCAGCGGCTCACCCCAGAACTGGCTGACGCGCTCGCTCTGCGGCCCCGGCTTGCCGGTGGTCAGGAAGTCGCGACGCCCGCCCTGACCCAGGTCGAACTCGGGGTGATGCGCGAAATAGCGTTCCAGGGCGTCGGCCACGGCTTGGGGCTGATGGATCACCGGCGTGCCTTCGGGCAGGGCGGCGGCGAAAATGTCGGCCACGATTTCATAGTGGGTGCAGCCCAGAATGGCCTTGTCCGGATGACGGCCGATGCGGCGGCGCAGGGCGTCGACGTGATCGCGCACCACCACCTCCAGCTCCTCGGTCGGCGCGCCCAGTTCAATCAGGCCCGCCAGACCGGGGCAGGCTTCGGAGAAGACCGCCAGATCCTCGCGCCGCTTGTCGATCTCGATCTCATAGACCCGGCTCATGGCGGTTGCGGCGGTGGAGAAGACGCCGGTGATCTCGATGGCCTCGCGCTTCTCGCCTTCGTGGCGCGTGTGGTCGATCTCATGCGTCCAGGGCAGGCCGGTCGCCGCCTCTATGGTCGGCACGATGATGCCCAGCACATTGACGGGTCGGCCGTGACGCGCCCGCGCCTCCGGAACCCAGGTCTGCTGAAGACGGCGCAGCGCGATGGCCGAAGCCGTGTTGCAGGCCAGGACGATGATGTTGGCCCCGGCCTCGAACAGGCGTTCGCAGCCCGCCCGCGTCAGTTCGACGATGTCCTCGCCGCCGCGCCCGCCATAGGGGGCGTTGGCCTGGTCGGCCAGATAGATGAAGTCGCGGTCGGGGAACCGCCGCGTCAGTTCGCGGTGGACCGTCAGCCCGCCCACGCCGGAGTCGAAAACGCCTATCGCCATGGCAGGGCCTTTACCGGCGCGGCGCGGCGGCGTCCATGTTCAACTCATGACAAGATCGTGGTCCACAGGCATCACTCAGGCGCGTGACCAAGATTACAGCCGCGTCATGTGACAGCTTCCGTTCAATGGGCCTATGGTCCCCCCAACATCATGCCTGTTCGGAGCTTTTCATGCATAGACGCCAACTCCTCATCGCTGGAGGCAGCCTGCTCGCGCTGTCGGCCTGCGGCAACGCCCTGTCGATGACGGACGACGCCCCGACCGCCGAAGCCCTGGCCGAGGAAGCGCGCATCGCCCGCGCCGTCCTGCCCGCCCAGACGCCGCGCGCCGAATTGCTGCAGCCCTGGACCGGCGCCTATGACGGCACGCCGCCGTGGGACAAGGTCACGCCCGCCAAGCTGCGCGAGGCCATGCTGGAAGGGATCGAGCTGAACCGCGCCGATGTGGCCGCCGTCGCCGACAACCCCGAACCCGCCACCTTCGCCAACACCATGGCGGCCATGGAGCTGATGGGTCAGCCGCTGGACCGCATCATCAACATCTACAGCGTCATGACCGGCAACATCGGCGGCGCGGAATATGACGCCGTCGACACCGAATTGTCGCCGCTGCTGTCCGCCGCCTTCGACGAGATCAACTTCAACGAAAAACTGTTCCAGCGCGTCAAGGCCGTGGCCGACGGCGCCGACGCCGCAGGCCTCAGCGCCCAGCAGAAACGTCTGGCCGTGCGCAGCCGCGACGCCTTCATCCGCTCGGGCGCCAATCTGGATGCCGCCGGCAAGGCCGAACTGGGCCGGATCAACACCGCCCTGTCCAACGCCTTCACCCGCTTCGGCCAGAAGGTCGTAGCCGATGAGAACACCTGGACGGTCATCCCGACCGAAGCCGGAATGGCCGGCCTGCCCGCCTCCAACAAGGCCGCCGCCGCCGCAGCCGCCCGTTCGCGCAACCTGTCGGGCTGGGCCATCGTCAACACCCGCTCGGACGTCGATCCCTTCCTGACCCTCGCCGACGACCGCGCCCTGCGCGAACAGGTCTGGCGCAAGTTCGTCAACCGCGGCGACAACGGCAACGCCAACGACACCAACACCACCATCGCCGAGATCGTGCGCCTGCGCGATCAGCGGGCCAAGCTGCTGGGCTACGCCAACCATGCCGAACTGCGCATGCAGGACACCATGGCCAAGACGCCAGCCGCCGCCATGTCGCTGATGAACCGCGTCTGGGCCCCGGCCAAGGCGCGCGTCGCCGAGGAAGTCGCCGACATGAAGACCCAGGCCGGTTTCGACATCGAGCCCTGGGACTATCTGTATTTCGCCGAGAAGGTCCGCAAGGCCAAGTACGACCTCGATCAGAACGAGCTGAAGCCCTATTTCGAGCTGAACGCCGTCCGCGCCGGCTCCTTCGCCATGGCCGAGCGCCTGTACGGCTTCGAGTTCAAGAAGATGCCCCAGGGCACGGTCTCGGTGTTCGAGCCGAACGTCGAACTGTATGAGGTCCACGACAAGCCGACCGGTCGCCTGATCGGCCTCTACTACACCGACGACTACGCCCGCCCGGGCAAGCGTTCGGGCGCCTGGATGACCACCTATCGGTCCTTCTCGACGCTGGACGGCTCCAAGGCGATCCT
>Ga0233377_1000331_pt1 | contig 23793 bp, 32 predicted proteins | sample ElkDunMinimDraft_6_FD_191540 | JGI IMG/M metagenome (GOLD analysis project Ga0233377, IMG submission 191540) | Fecal eukaryotic communites from dung pellets of Tule Elk in California, USA - Elk Dung E36 | ecosystem: Host-associated > Mammals > Digestive system > Large intestine > Fecal | place...
GAACTGATCACGCCGATCGCCATGGACCAGGGCCTGCGCTTCGCCATCCGCGAAGGCGGCCGCACCGTCGGCGCCGGCGTCGTCGCCAAGATCATCGAGTAGTCTTTGATCTTAAGGCGCTAACGCTCGCAACGCGGTTGCTCGCTCCTTGAGCGCGTGACCGCCGAGCACCCAAGACCGAGACGGCCCCCGGAGCAATCCGGGGGCCGTTTCTATTTCAGCAGATAGCTGGCGTAGCCCGGGATCTCCCGAGCGATGGAATAGAGGTCGCGCATCTCGAAATAGTCGGGATGGGCGGAGCCGACATCGGGGTGGCCATTCTTGGAGAAGGCCAGCCGGGTTCGGGAAATGTGGAAATACTGGGTGACGACAATCGCGCTGTCGAAGTCGTTGGCCCGCATAATGGCGGCGGCGTTGCGGGCCGTGGCCATGGTGTCGACGCCTGCGTCATCGACCAGAATGACGGCTTCGGGGACCCCCTGATCGACCAGCCATTGTTTCATGGCGGACCCTTCCGGAACGCCTTCCTTGCCGGTGCCGCCGCTGACGATGATGGCCGTCACCAGGCCGTCGCGATGAAGGTCTCTGGCCTTGCTCAGACGCGCCGCCAGACGAAGCGACGGCGAACTGTCAGGATTGACCTTTGAGCCGAGGACCACGGCGACATCGCTGTGACCTACGTCATCGTTCAGACCATCGACGACGATCAGGGCGGCGGCGATGAGAACGACAGCCGCTCCACCAGCGACGGCTGAAAACAGCAATTTCCAGAAACGTTTCATGCACCCCCCTCATTCAGGTGGGATCTTGCATGGAGGCGTGACGCGCCACAACGCACCACTTTCAAGTGATGATGTCTCCGCCCTTTCAGGCTTGGGGGCAGGAGTGCCTCAGGATACGAGTGACTGTGACCCGCCTTCTGCTGCTCCCTTTGCTTTTCCTGCTCGCCGCCTGCGCGACCCATCCGGGCAAGGTGGATTTCGTGCGGTCGGCGCCGGACTACGCCGAGCCTGTGGTGCAGACCCCGTCGGGGGCGCTTCGCGGGATCGAGGGGCGGGGGCTGAGGGCCTTTCTGGGCGTGCCCTATGCGGCGCCGCCGGTCGGGGAGCTGCGCTGGAGGGGGCCTAAGGCGGTCGAGGCGTGGACCGGGGTGCGCGATGCACGGCGGATCGGGGGCGATTGCACCCAGGCGCTGGGGCCGAAGTCGATCCTGGGCGGCGGCGGCGGCGTGGTCGTCGGCTCAGAAGACTGTCTGTATCTGAACATTTATGGGCCTTCGAGTGAGACAGGCCGGCCCAGACCCGTGATGGTCTATCTGCCGGGCGGAGCCTTCACCGTCGGGGCGGGAGCCAATTACGACCCGTCGCGTATGGTGGTTGAGCAGGACAGGCTGGTGGTCACGGTCAACTATCGGCTGGGCGCGCTGGGCTGGCTGGCGCATCCGGATTTCGCCGAGGACGGCGAGGGCGTCGGCGGCAACTGGGGGCTGATGGACCAGCAGGCGGCCCTGCGCTGGGTGCATGAGCAGATTGCAGCGTTTGGCGGCGATCCGTCGAACGTGACGCTGATCGGCGAGAGCGCGGGGGCGTGGAGCGCCTGCCAGTTGATGACCTCGCCGGGGTCGGAAGGGCTGTTTCAGCGGGTCATCCTGCAAAGCGGAACCTGCATCGAGCCGGGGTCGCTGTGGTCGGCGCAGGAGGCGGCCGAGGGCGGGGCGGCTTTTGCGGTCTCGGTCGGGTGCGAAGGGGAGGATGTGCGGGCGTGTCTGCGTCGGACGCCGGCCTGGCGGATCGCGCGGGCGGCCTCGACCCGGTCGGGGCTGAACGGGCCGGGGTCGTGGGGGCCGGTTTATGGCGATGCCCTGATCCCCCTGGCGCCGCCGCTGGCCTTTGCGCGCGGCGAGTTCGTCCAGGTTCCGGCGATCATCGGCAGCAACCGCGACGAAGGCCGGCTGTTTGCGGTCGAGGTGCGTGACGCCGATCGCTATCGCCGCCAGACCATGTGGATGTACGGCTGGGACGGCGGCGGGGTGCTGGCCCATTATCCCATCGGTGAAGAAGGGCCCGGCGTGGCCATGGCCCGCAGTTTCACCGACCAGAAATTCGCCTGCCCCGCCGACGCCCTGAGGCGAATGCTGTCGGCCCATGTGTCCGTAAGAGGCTATGAGTTCGCGGACCCGGCGCCGCCGTTCGACCTGAAGCTGCTGGTCAGGGCCCCCTATGATCTGGGCGCCTATCATGCGTCGGAGGCGACCTATGTGTTCGGGACGAAGTGGATCTTCGCCGATCCGGCGCGGTTCTCACCGGAGCAGAAGGCGCTGTCGGATCGGATGATGGGGCTGTGGGCGGACTTCGGCCAGGGCGAGGCGTTCGAACGGGCCTGGCCCCGGACGGATGGCGCGGTTCGGCTGTTCCTGCCGCAAGGCGATGCGGTGGACGCCGCCTTCGCCGAGCGCAGCCAGTGCGAATTCTGGGCCACGACACGGTTCGCGCCGGTCGCCACGCGGTGAGAGCCGCAGGGCCGGCAGGTTTCGTTCACCATGACTGCTCACCCTGCTGAAACCGCCCGGGGCTATAGGCTGTGCGGATTATGGCTCTTGGGCCGGGTGCGAGGGATCTATGGGCGAGTTGAAGGTCGATATCGTCAGGACGAACGAGATGTCCGAAGGCGACTGGGACCTGTGGCGCGCCATGACCGCTGCGGATCCGGCGTTGAACAGTCCCTATTTCCGTCCCGAGTTCACCCAGGTCGCCGGTCAGGTCAGCCCTGGCGCGGCGGTGGCGGTGCTGAGCCGCGACGGCGCGACGGTCGGTTTCTTCCCCTTCCAGAGGCGCGGCGGCGCCATCCAGCCGCTGGGGGCGCCGATGAACGACTATCACGGCGTCATCGCCCGAGCGGGCGAGGCGCCGTCGCTGGCGGAGATCGCCCGGGTTTTGGGTGCGCCGCGCATGAACATGACGGCCTGGGTCGGTGACGTTGGTGAAACGCATGAGGCGACAGCGCCTTCGCGCCGTACGGTCCAGGTGCAGATGGGCGACGACGGCTATGACGGCTGGTATCGCGAGCGCCGCGCGACCTTTGGAAAATTCTTCAAGGACAAAGAACGGGCCCAGCGCAGCATGGTCACGGAATCGGGGGCGATCCGCATCGAGAGCGGCTTGCGCGATCCGGCGCTGCTGACCTGGTTGATCGACCTGAAACGGGATCAGTACCGCCGCACCGCCCGGCACGACATCTTCGGCTGCGGCTGGACGGTGGAGCTGCTGGAGGCGCTGTTGCAGACCGACACGCCCGATTTCGGCGGGGAGCTGGCAGGGTTGTGGGCCGGGGACCGGCTGGCGGCTGTGGAATATTCGTTGAGGGGCGGGGATCAGTGCCATTTCTGGTTCCCCGGCTATGACCCGGCCATGGCGCGCTGTTCGCCCGGCATCCTGTTGACGATGGGGACAATGCAGCAGGCCTCGGTTCGAGGCATCCGCACCTTCGACTTCGGGTTCGAGGGAGAGCACTACAAGAAGTATTTCTGCAATGCGGCGCGTGATGTGCGCGAGGTGCTGGTGCTGAAGCCCGGCATCGGCGCCAGCCTGAGCCAAGCGGCGGTCGGGGCGCTGAACCTGGCGGGGCAGGGGCGGGGCGAGCGGCTGCGCAACAGCGTGCGGCGGCGCTGGGCGGCCATCGAAGCCTGCGAGGTCACGCCCGCCAACCGCTTCAAGGGCGGGTTGCAGGCCGCAGGCGCGGCCTTTGCAAAGCTGACGCGCAGCGACACAGACACCGTCCCGGCCTGAAACACGTCATGACCAGCACCCGCACCCGCTACGCCGGCCCGATCACCGAGGCCAAGATCCATCCGCACAGCCTGATCGCACAGGGCTTTGCGACCGATGAGGCGCTGGCGGCCATGCTGGACCGTTATCCGGCCGAACTGTTCGACATCAACCTGTACGACTACGACGACGAGGGTCAGGTCTCGCTGAGAACCGGGGCACGCGGACGTCTGGGCGGGGCGGAACTTCTGGCGGCGATCCAGCAGGGACGGCTGTGGGTCAATCTGAGAAGCGTCGAGACCGGCTGGCCCGAGTTGTGGGCGGCGGCCATGGGTGAGTTCCGCAAGGTGCAGGCCGCCTATCCGGGCATGAAGGCGGTGACCAACGCCGGCCAGCTGATCCTGTCGTCGCCCAAGGCGCGGGTGCCCTACCACTTCGACGCGGCGGGGGTGGTGCTGTTCCACATGCGCGGACGCAAGCGGGTCTTCGTCTATCCGGGCGACGAGGCGCATCTGCCCGAACGCAACATGGAGCAGGTGGTGTCGCGCCAGACGACCGAGGAACTGCCCTACACCCTGGCTTTTGAAGCCGACGCCCAGATCATGGATCTGGAGCCGGGCGACGCCCTGACCTGGCCGCTGTACGCGCCGCACCGGGTGGAGAACCTGGACCGGTTCTGCGTCAGCCTGTCGATGGATTTCCAGACCTGGCCGTCGCGGTTCCGAAACGGGTCGCTCTACACCAACGCCGTGATGCGCAGCCGGGGCGGGCGTCCGCGCCAGACCGACGCCATGGCCACGCCTGAGCTGGCGGCCCGATGGGCGGCGTCGCTGGTGCTGAAGCGGATGGGGGCGATGAAGAGCCGGATCGCCACCTTTGAACGGGACTTCGAGCCCGAGGTCGGTGTGGCTGACGGAGCAGGGGCGTTGAGGGCCTGAGGCTCCACCCTCCGTTACAATGAGGTCATGACCTCGAGTTAAAGTGACTTCGCAGACGACGGGCGGCACCCTTTCCTCACATTCGGAGAGGGAAAAACCCCATGAAGTTCATCATCGCATCCACCGCCGCCATCGCCGCCGTGCTTCTGGCGGCGCCCGCCTCGGCGGCCAATGGTCCTGAGGTCGAGATCCGGCACGCGGTCGCCCGCGTCGTGGTCATCGTCGAAAACCGGTCCGATGTGGCCGTTGAAGTCGATCAGGGCCGCAGCAGTCTTCCCGCTCTTCAGGTGACGCGGCGCGGCGACGAAATCCGGGTCGAAGGCGGGCTGGACCGGCGGAACGGACGCGCCCGCAGGGGCGACGGCATCCAGAGCTGCCGCTCGGGTCCGGCGAACGCCCGCCAACCCGGCGACGGCGCCTCGGTCGAGGTGCGCGACCTGGGCCGCATCAATGTGTCGGACGCGCCTTTGATCATCATCCGCTCGCCACGCGACGTGAAGGTGTCGGCAGGCGGAGCCGTTTATGGAGCGGTGGGACGCGGGGCCAGCTCAGTCTCGGTCGGCAACGCCGGCTGCGGCGACTGGGTGGTGGCCAACGTCAACGGGCGGCTGGACATCGACTCTGCCGGGTCAGGCGATGTGCGCGCCGGAACCTCGCGCACGCTGGATATTGATTCTGCGGGGTCAGGATCGGTCTGGGCCGGGGCGACCGGCGAGCTGGACCTGGATGTCGCGGGTTCTGGCGACGTCATGGTGACCTCCGTCAACGGACCGGTGTCGATCGCGTCGGCAGGATCGGGCGATGTGGTGATCCGGGGCGGAACGGCCACGCGGTTCAGTGTCAACGGCGCGGGTTCGGGCGACGTCCGCTTCTCGGGCCGGACGGGCGACCTGCAGGTGGCGCTGGCTGGTTCCGGCGACGTCAGCGTCGGCGCAGTCACGGGCCGGATCAGCCGCGCCGTCGTCGGCTCGGGCGAGGTTCACATCGGCCGCTGACTCCCAACAACATCGTGCAGCAAAAAGCCCCGGCGGATCGCTCCGCCGGGGCTTCTCTTCGCCGACCGAAGTCGACTGGCTTTCGTAAGGCTTAGAAACCGCGCAGGAGCGGCAGGCCGGCCAGGGTGCGGCCCAGGTTGGCGCCAGCGCGGTCCAGCGACTGGAGCGTTCCGCCGAAGTTGTAGCGGGCGCCGATCATGAAGGTGTCCGAGTCGACGTCGACGTCGTTCAGCGAAGCGCGCTGATAGGTGCCGTAGACGCTGAACGGGCTGTCGGCCAGCTGGTACTCGGCGCCGACGCCATAGGCCCAAGCGTCGATGTCGCCGAGGTCGGTGTCGATGGTGTTGTACGACACGCCAGCGTTCAGGCGCAGCGACGGGTTGACGTAGTAGGCGGCGTCGCCACCGATGGTCCAGGCGTCAGCGCTGTCCAGATCGGTGTAGGACACCAGACCCGTCAGCGTGGCCGAGGCCAGGTATTTCTGAACTTCAGCGCCGACCGTGAGATAGTTCTCGCCGCCGATGTCCGTGAAGCCAACGAAGCCGCCAGCACGCAGGTCGGTTCCGAAGGTGCGCGTCACGTGGGCCGCTGCAGCGCCGGTGGTGTCGTCGCCGAAGTCGCTGTCAGCGTACTGGATGGAGCCGTTGACGGTCACAGTCCATTCCGGGGCGATCTGGAAGGCGCTGACGCCGTCCAGCTGGGCGCCGTCGGTCTTGAAGCCTTCGGTGTCGGTGTGGACGTAGCCGATGCCGACCGAACCGACGCCGTCCTGGGCCAGGGCGGGGGCGGCGGCGAAAGCGGCGACAGCGGCCGTAGCGAGGAAGAGAGCTTTCATTTTCTTATTTCCTTGTGCAGGCGCGTAAGCGGCGCGCCGGGATCGCTGGGCTATCAGGCGCGAAGCGTGGGTGTTATTACAAAAGCTACACAAAACAGCGGCTTGCGTGTCATGTGGCCTTGCTGCAACGCAATATGGCGGCGGTGTGGCGACAGCGCGGACATATAGCGACGCTCTTTGAATTCGCTGACAGAATCGCGAGTCTGAGCAGGCGCGCGCGGCGCTGAGGACGGACATCCCTGCGTCCTTTCGCGGTCCCTCTATATAGAAGGTGTCCACTCCGGCCCGTCGAACAGCCTTGTGGAGAGGCATGGCGACCCGTCGAGGTCCCGAATGGCAGTCGCGGACAGGAGAATGCCGCCACGACTCGTTTCCACGCTTGACCAAATCGGAATCGCCCGTCATAAGCGCCAACTCTTGTTGGACCGGCTGTGCACCTCGCTTGAGTTTGTGGTGCAGACGCGGTTCGCAGGAACGACCTTGGTATTCTGTTCTTTGCAGTCACCCAGGACTCCAACGGCCTTCGCGGTTTGCTGCGTGGGCCGATCGTTTTTGCGGACGTGCGTACTCTGAAGGCGTAAGCCTGAAGGCCTCCGGTCTTTGAAATGGTTCACAGGGACGCAGGTTCGCCTGCTTGGGAAATACGACCGATATGGATCAAAGCATCCGCATCAGGCTCAAGGCCTTTGATCACCGCGTCCTCGATTTTTCGACGCGCGAGATCGTCAACACGGCCAAGCGCACCGGCGCGACCGTTCGCGGTCCGATTCCGCTGCCGACCCTGATCGAAAAATTCACCGTGAACCGCTCGCCGCACGTCGATAAGAAGTCGCGTGAGCAGTTTGAAATCCGCACGCACAAGCGTGTCCTCGACATCGTCGACCCCACCCCGCAGACCGTGGACGCGCTCATGAAGCTCGACCTGTCCGCCGGCGTGGACGTCGAGATCAAGATTTAAAGAAATAAAGGCGGGATCCGATATGCGCACGGGCGTGATCGCCAAAAAACTGGGAATGACGCGTCTCTTCGCTGAAGATGGCGCGCATGTTCCAGTCACCGTCCTCGAACTGGACGGTTGTCAGGTCGTGGGTCAGAGGACTCAGGAGCGGGACGGCTACGTCGCCCTGCAACTGGGCGCTGGCGCCAAGAAGGCCAAGAACACCAACAAGGCCCAACGCGAAGCGTTCGCCAAGCTGGAAGTCGAGCCCAAGGCTTATGTGACCGAGTTCCGCGTTGACGCGGACAGCCTGCTGGAAGTCGGCGCCGAACTGTCGGCTGACCACTTCGTTGCGGGCCAGAAGGTCGACGTCCAGGCCGAGACCATCGGCAAGGGCTTCGCCGGCGCCATGAAGCGCTGGAACTTCGGCGGTTTGCGGGCGTCTCACGGCGTGTCCATCTCGCACCGTTCGCACGGTTCGACTGGCCAACGTCAGGACCCGGGCAAGACCTTCAAGGGCAAGAAGATGGCCGGCCACTACGGCCAGGAAGTCGTCACCACCCAGAACCTCACCATCGTTCGCGTCGACGCCGAGCGTGGCCTCATCATGGTCAAGGGCGCTGTCCCCGGCCACGAGGGCACCTGGGTCAAGATCCGCGACGCTGTGAAAAAGGCCCGCCCGGCTGACGCCCCGTTCCCCGGCGGCGTGAAGTCCAAGGCTGGTGCTGCTCAACCCGCTGAAACGCCCGCTGAAGAAGCGCCGGCCGTGGAAGCGACCGAAGGCGGTGAAGCGTAATGAAACTCCCTGTCATCAAACTCGACGGCAAGGCCGCCGGTGACGTGGAACTGTCGGAGGTCGTCTTCGGCATCTCCGACATCCGCGGCGACCTGCTGGCCCGCTACGTCAACTGGCAACTGGCCAAGCGCCGCGCCGGCACGCACAAGGTTCAAACCCGCAACGAGAACTCTCGTACGGGCAAGAAGATGTACAAGCAAAAGGGCACCGGCGGCGCTCGTCACGGTTCGCGCCGTGCACCGCAGTTCGTTGGTGGTTCGCGCGCTTTCGGTCCCGTCGTTCGTGACCACGGCTTCTCGCTTCCGAAGAAGGTCCGGGCCCTGGCTCTGCGCCACGCCCTGTCCTCCAAGGTCAAGGCGGGCGACCTGGTCGTCGTCGACAGCCTGACCATCAAGGACGCCAAGACCGCCGCTCTGCGCGAAACCTTCGGTAAGCTGGGCTGGACCCGCGCGCTGATCATCGCCGGACCGGAAGTCGATGTGAACCTCGGCCTGGCCGCCCGCAACATCCCGATGGTGGATGTGCTGCCGAACGCCGGTCTGAACGTCTATGACATCCTGCGCGCGGACAAGCTGGTGCTGACCAAGGCGGCCCTGGAAGCCATCGAGGCGACCTATGCCGACCACAAGCCCTCGCGTCGCGAGCAAGCTCAGAAGGATGCCGCGTAATGGCCGGCGCTCAACCTACCGTCAAACACTACGACACCATCCTGGCTCCGGTGATCACCGAGAAGTCCACGATCCTGTCGGAGCAGAACAAAGTCGTCTTCCGCGTTTCGGGAACCTCGACCAAGGATGAGATCGCTGCTGCGGTCGAAAGCCTGTTCAAGGTCAACGTCCTGAAGGTCAACACCCTGGTCCAAAAGGGCAAGACCAAGCGCTTCCGCGGCATCATGGGCCGTCGGGTCGACATCAAAAAAGCGATCGTGACGCTGGCTGAAGGCCAGTCGATCGACGTCACCACGGGGCTCTGATCAGATGGCCTTGAAACATTACAATCCGACATCCCCGGGCCGCCGCGCCCTGGTGCTGATCGACCGTTCGGAGCTCCACAAGGGGCGTCCCGAGAAGTCGCTGACCGAAGGCCTGACCAAGTCGGGCGGTCGCGGCGCCGGTGGTCGTATTGCTGTCCGCTTCCGCGGCGGCGGCGCCAAGACGCTGTACCGCAAGATCGACTTCAAGCGTCGCAAGTTCGCCACGGCGACCGTCGAGCGCCTGGAATACGATCCGAACCGGACCGCCTTCATCGCCCTCATCGTCTATGAGGACGGCGAAAAGGCCTACATCATCGCGCCGCAACGCCTGAAGGCGGGCGACTCGGTGGTCGCTGGTGAAAAGACCGACGTGAAGCCTGGCAACGCCATGCCGCTGCGCTCGGTGCCGGTCGGTACGATCATCCACAACATCGAGATGAAGCCGGGCAAGGGCGCCCAGCTGGCCCGTTCGGCCGGCGCGTACGCCCAGCTGGTCGGCCGCGATCAGGGTTACGCCCAGATCCGCCTCGGCTCCGGCGAGCTTCGCATGGTTCTGGACGGCTGCATGGCCACGGTGGGCGCGGTTTCGAACCCCGACCACATGAACCAGAACCTCGGCAAGGCTGGCCGCAAGCGTCACATGGGCTGGCGTCCGCACGTTCGCGGCGTCGCCATGAACCCGATCGACCACCCGCACGGTGGTGGTGAAGGCCGGACCTCTGGTGGTCGCACCCCGGTTACGCCGTGGGGCAAGGACACCAAGGGCACTCGCACCCGCAAGAACAAGGCGACGGACAAATACATCATCCGTACCCGCCACGTTAAGAAGGCTCGCTAAGAATGGCTCGCTCCTCCTGGAAAGGCCCGTTTGTCGACGGGTATCTGCTCAAGAAGGCCGACGTCGCTCAGTCGTCGGGCCGCAAGGATGTGATCAAGACCTGGTCGCGTCGTTCCACCATCCTGCCGCAGTTTGTCGGCCTGACCTTCGGCGTCCACAACGGCATGAAGCATGTGCCGGTGTCGGTCTCCGAAGAAATGGTCGGCATGAAGTTCGGCGAGTTCGCCCCGACCCGGTCTTTCCCGGGCCACGCGGCGGACAAGAAGGCCAAAAGGAAGTAACTGATGGCCCAGACCAAAAACCCCCGTCGGGTCGCCCCGACCGAAGCGCGCGCCAAGCTGGTGAACGTCCGGATCAGCCCTCAGAAGCTGAACCTGGTCGCCCAGTCGATCCGCGGCATGCCGGTGCAAAAGGCGCTGAACGAGCTGGAATTCAGCCGCAAGCGCATCGCCACCGACGTCCGCAAGGTGCTGTATTCGGCCGTGTCGAACGCCGAGAACAACCACAACCTCGACATCGACAACCTGATCGTCGCCGAGGCCTTCGTGGGCAAGAACCTGGTGATGAAGCGTTTCGCGAGCCGCGCTCGTGGCCGCTCGTCGCGCATCCTGAAACCTTTCGCTGAGATCACCATCGTGGTCCGTGAAGCCGGCGAGGCTGCCTGATGGGACAGAAAATCAACCCGATCGGTCTGCGCCTCGGCGTCAACCGCACGTGGGACAGCCGCTGGTTCGCCCGCGGCGACGACTACTCCAAGCTCCTGCACCAGGACCTGAAGCTGCGCACGTGGCTCAAGGAACGCCTGCAGGCCGCCGGCGTGTCGCGCATCATCATCGAACGTCCGCACAAGAAGTGCCGCGTGACGATCTACGCCGCCCGTCCGGGTGTCGTGATCGGCAAGAAGGGCGCTGACATCGAGAAGCTCCGCAAGGACATCTCGGATCGGACCGAAGGTGAAGTCCACCTGAACATCGTCGAAGTGCGCAAGCCCGAGACGGACGCCCAGCTGATCGCCGAGAACATCGCGCAGCAGCTGGAACGCCGGATCGCCTTCCGCCGCGCCATGAAGCGCGCGATGCAGTCGGCCATGCGTCTCGGCGCCAAGGGCGTCCGCATCAACGTGTCGGGCCGTCTCGGCGGCGCCGAAATTGCGCGGATGGAATGGTATCGCGAAGGCCGCGTGCCGCTGCACACCCTGCGCGCCGACATCGACTACGGCTTCATCCAGGCCAAGACGACCTACGGCATCATCGGTGTGAAGGTCTGGGTCTTCAAGGGTGAGGTGCTGGAGCACGATCCGATGGCTCAGGACAAGCGCTGGGCCCAGGAAGCTTCGGGTCCGTCGTCCAATGAAGGCCGCGAACGCGGTGGTCCGCGCGGTGATCGTGGTCAACGTCGCGGGCGTGAGGGCTAAATCATGCTGCAACCTAAAAAGACCAAATACCGCAAGGCCTTCAAGGGCCGCATCCACGGCGCCGCCAAAGGCGGCTTCTCGCTGAACTTCGGCTCCTACGGGCTGAAGACGGTGGAGCCGGAACGCATCACTGCGCGTCAGATCGAAGCGGCCCGCCGCGCGATCACCCGCCAGATGAAGCGTCAGGGCCGCGTCTGGATCCGCGTCTTCCCCGACCTGCCCGTCACGGGCAAGCCGGCCGAAGTCCGGATGGGCAAGGGCAAGGGCGCCGTGGACCATTGGGCCGCGCGTTGCCACCCGGGCCGCATCCTGTTCGAAATCGACGGCGTGCCGGACGACATCGCTCGTGAAGCGCTGCGCCTCGGTGCGGCCAAGCTGCCGGTCCGCACCAAGGTGGTCACCCGCCTGGACGCCGGCGTCGCCCATGTGGAGCACGTTGGCGCATGACCAAGATCGCTGATCTGCGGGCCCAGACGCCCGACCAGCTGTCCGACGAGCTGCTGAAGCTCAAGAAGGAACAGTTCAACCTGCGCTTCCAGGCCGCCACCGGCCAGATGGAAAAGACCCACCGGGTCTCGGAAGTGCGCAAGGACATCGCCCGTATTTCCACGCTTCTGCGTGCGAACCGCGCGGCGGGTTAAGGAAACCACGATGCCCAAACGTATCCTCGAAGGCGTGGTCGTATCCGACAAAGGCGACAAGACTGTCGTCGTCGTCGTCCAACGCACGCTGCTGCACCCGGTCATGAAGAAGATCGTGCGCCTGTCCAAGAAGTACCACGCTCACGACGAAGCGAACGCCCTGAAGGTCGGTGACCAGGCCCGTATCGTCGAGTGCGCCCCGAAGTCCAAGCTGAAGCGCTGGGAGGTCCTGTCGGACTCCTCGGCCGCCTCGGCGTCGTAAGAAGGATCGGATCCCATGATCCAGATGCAAACTAACCTGGAGGTCGCCGATAATTCGGGCGCTCGCCGGGTCATGTGCATCAAGGTGCTCGGCGGTTCAAAACGCCGTTACGCCTCGGTGGGCGACACCATTGTCGCCTCGGTGAAGGAAGCTATTCCTCGCGGCCGCGTGAAGAAGGGCGACGTCGTTCGCGCCATCGTCGTGCGCACCGCCAAGGACATCCAGCGCAAGGACGGCTCGGTCATTCGTTTCGACAAGTCGGCCGCCGTCATCGTCAACAAGCAAAACGAGCCTGTCGGCACGCGGATCTTCGGCCCGGTTCCCCGCGAACTGCGCGCCAAGAACCACATGAAGATCATCTCGCTGGCGCCGGAGGTGCTGTAATGGCCGCCAAGATCAAATCGGGTGACAATGTCATCGTCCTGGCCGGCAAGGACAAGGGCCGGACCGGCAAGGTCCTGAAGGTTCTGCCGACCGAAAACCGCGTCCTCGTGCAAGGCGTCAACATGGTTCAGCGCCACACGCGCCCGACCCAGGCTGACCCGCAAGGGGGCATCAAGAACAAGGAAGCCTCGCTTCACCTGTCGAACGTCGCGATCGCCGACGCCAACGGCAAGGCGACCCGCGTGGGCTTCAAGGTCGAGGGGGACAAGAAGGTCCGCTTCGCCAAGACGACGGGAGACGTCATCTGATGGCCGACACCAAATACACTCCGCGTCTCAAGGACGAGTACAACGACCGCATCAAGGGCGTGCTGACCGAGAAGTTCGGTTACACGAACCCGATGCAGATGCCCAAGCTGGACAAGATCGTCCTGAACATGGGCATCGGTGAAGCCGTGGCTGACTCCAAGAAGGCGACCGCCGCCCTCAAGGACCTGACCGCGATCGCCGGTCAGAAAGCCGTCGCCACCAAGGCGCGCAACTCCATCGCCGGCTTCAAGCTGCGCGAAGGCATGATCATCGGCGGCAAGGTCACCCTGCGCGGCGACCAGATGTATGAGTTCCTGGACCGTCTGATCACGATCGCCCTGCCGCGCGTGAAGGACTTCCGTGGCCTGAAGCCGACGTCGTTCGACGGTCGCGGCAACTACGCCATGGGCCTGAAGGAGCACATCGTGTTCCCGGAAATCAACTACGACCAGATCGACCAGATGTGGGGCATGGACATCATCGTCTGCACCACGGCCAAGACCGACGACGAAGCGCGTGCGCTTCTCGCCGAGTTCAAGTTCCCGTTCGTGAAGAACTGAGCGGGAAGGGAAAAGCACCATGGCTAAGAAAAGCGCCGTAAACCGTAACGAGATGGTCAAGGCCCTCGTCGCGAAGTACGCCGACAAACGCGCCGCCCTCAAGGCGATCGCGAACGACGAATCCCTGCCGCTTGAGGAACGCTTTGAAGCGCGCCTGAAGCTGGCTGCGCTGCCGCGTAACTCGGCCGCCAGCCGGATTCGCAACCGCTGCGAAGTGACGGGCCGTCCGCGGGCCTTCTATCGCAAGCTCAAGATGAGCCGGATCGCGCTTCGCGAACTCGGCAACCTGGGACAGATCCCGGGTCTCACGAAGTCCAGCTGGTAAGGGGAGCGACAGATATGATGATCAACGATCCCCTGAGCGACATGATCGCTCGCATCAAGAACGCGGCGACCCGCAAGCGTTCCAAGGTGCTGACCCCGGCTTCTCGTCTGCGCCAGCGCGTCCTCGACGTGCTGCAGGACGAAGGCTACATCCGCGGCTACAACCTGGTTCAAAACCCGGGTGAGTTTCCGCAGTTCGAGATCGAGCTGAAGTATTTCGACGGCACGCCCGTGATCGCCGAGATCGCCCGTGTTTCGAAGCCCGGTCGTCGCGTCTATTCGGCCATCGGCGATCTGAAGCCGATCAAGAACGGCCTCGGCATCTCGATCCTCTCCACGTCCAAGGGCGTCATGTCCGACACGGCGGCGCGCGACGCCAACGTGGGCGGCGAAGTCCTCTGCAGGGTCTACTGATATGTCCCGTATCGGCAAACGTCTCATCGCTGTCCCGAAAGGCGTGACTGTCACGCTCGACGGACAAACCGTTTCGGTGAAGGGTCCCAAGGGCGAACGCTCCTGGACCGTCGCCGAGGAAATCGAAGTCTCCCAGGACGCCGAGGGTCTGACCCTGGGCCTGCGCACCGACACCCAGCGTGGCCGCGCCATGTGGGGCCTGTCGCGCACCCTGGTCGACAACATGGTCGTCGGCGTCACCACCGGCTTTGAAAAGAGCCTGGACCTGGTCGGCGTCGGTTATCGCGCCGCGATGAAGGGCAACGCCCTGTCGCTGCAACTCGGCTTCTCGCACGACGTCGACATCGAGCCGCCTGCAGGCGTCACCTTCGCGGTGCCGAAGCAGACGGAAATCAAGATCTCCGGCGCTGACAAGCAGGCCGTGGGTCAGATCGCCGCCGTCATCCGCAAGCTGCGTCCGCCGGAGCCCTACAAGGGCAAGGGCGTCCGCTACACGGGCGAAAAGGTCCGTCGCAAGGAAGGCAAGAAGAAGTAAGTCATGGCTCTTTCTCTGCAACAACAATCCAAGCGCCGCTCGGAGCGCACCCGTCGCCGCCTCAAGGCTGTGGCCAATGGACGCCTGCGTCTGTCGGTCCACCGCTCGGACAAGAACATCTCGGCCCAGATCATCGACGACCTCAAGGGCGTCACGGTTGCCGCCGCTTCGTCGCTGGAAGGCGACAAGGGCGCCAAGGGCAAGGGTTCGGACGTCGATGCAGCCGCCCGTATCGGCAAGCTGATCGCCGAACGCGCCATCGAGAAGGGCGTCAAGGACGTCGTCTTCGACCGGGGCAGCTACATCTATCATGGTCGCGTCAAGGCGCTGGCGGAGGCCGCGCGCGAAGCCGGCCTGAACTTCTAAGGAACGGGACGCATGGCTCCTCAACCTCAACGTGGCGGCGGCGGAAACGATCGCAACCGTCGTGACAACCGCAACGCTCCTGCCGTCGACGGTCCGGATTCGGACATCGTCGAGAAGCTGGTGCACATCAACCGCGTCGCCGCCACCGTCAAAGGCGGCCGCCGCTTCAGCTTCGCAGCCCTGATGGTCGTCGGTGACGGCAAGGGTCGCGTCGGCTTCGGTCACGGCAAGGCGCGCGAAGTGCCGGAAGCCATCCGCAAGGCGACCGAAGAAGCCAAGAAGACGATGATCAAGGTTCCGCTGCGCGAGAACCGCACCCTGCACCATGACGGCAACGGCCGTTGGGGCGCCGGCAAGATCATGATGCGTGCGGCTCCTCCGGGAACCGGCGTCATCGCGGGCGGTCCGATGCGCGCCGTGCTCGAAACCCTCGGCGTCCAGGACGTCGTCGGCAAATCGACCGGTTCGTCGAACCCCTACAACATGATCCGTGCGACCTTCGAAGCTCTGAAGGTCCAGTCCTCGCCCCGCCAGGTCGCCAACAAGCGCGGCAAGAAGGTCGCGGATCTGATGGGTCGCCGCAACGACGGCGCTTCGGCGCCTGAAGCCATCGAGGGTTGATCGACATGGCCAAAAAAGAACAAACCACCGTCACGGTTCGCCAGACGGGCAGCCCGATCCGCCGCAAGTCGGATCAGCGCGCCACTCTGGTGGGCCTGGGTCTCAACCGCATGGGCCGCGAGTCCACGCTGGAGGACACCCCTTCGGTCCGCGGGATGATCGCCAAGGTCGCCCACCTGACCGAGATCGTCGAGAAGTAAGCGTTTTCGCCCCCTCCTGAACCGGAGGGGGCGTTTCGCATATTGCGATACTGAGCAGGGCCGCCTAGAAGCGGCCCTTCATTTTGACAGCCGAGTCCGCCGTTAACGGCGGGCGCTAGAACCCGAAAGGATCAGGCACATGAAACTGAACGAAATTCGCGACAACGAAGGCGCCCACAAGAAGCGCATGCGCGTCGGCCGCGGCCCGGGTTCGGGCAAGGGCAAGACCGCAGGCCGTGGCGTCAAGGGTCAGAAGTCGCGTTCCGGCGTCGCCATCGGCGGCTTCGAAGGCGGCCAGATGCCGCTGTACATGCGCATGCCCAAGCGCGGCTTCAACAACCCGAACGCGCTGAAGCTGGCCGAAGTGAACCTGTGGCGCCTGCAAGACGCCATCGACGCCAAGAAGCTGGACATCAAGGGCGAGATCAAGGGCGACGCCCTGGTCGCCGCCGGCGTGATCCGTCGCGTCAAGGACGGCGTCCGCCTGCTGGGCACCGGTGAGATCAAGGGCAAGCTGAACCTGGTCGTCTGGTCGGCCTCGGCCGGCGCGATCAAGGCGATCGAAGCTGCGGGCGGCACCGTCGTCCAGGAGCGCATCGCTGCTGAAGCCAAGGCTGCTGCACGCGTCGAAAAACGCAACGCCGCCAAGGGCAAGGTTCCGGCTCCGAAGGCGCCGCGCGGCGACGCCAACAAGATCTCGGCCCGCACCACACGCACGGCCGCTAAAAAATAAGCTGGGGGGCGCTCTCGCTAAGAGGGCGCCCTTCACCTATCTGGACCGAGGCGCCGGAGTCGAACTTCGTCGCGCCACGTTCTGATCAGTCGGGGTGACGACATATGGCTTCGGCCGCTGAACAACTCGCAGCAAACATGAACATGGGCTCGTTCGCCAAGGCGAAGGAGCTTCACAAGCGTTTGCTGTTCACGCTCATGGCGTTGCTCGTCTACCGCATCGGCACCTATGTGCCGATCCCGGGGATCAATTCGGCTGCCTTCCTGCAGTTCTTCCAGAACCCGGACGGCCAGCGCGGCATCCTGGACATGTTCAACATGTTCTCGGGCGGCGCTGTCGAGCGTATGGCCGTGTTCGCCCTGAATGTGACCCCGTATATTTCGGCCTCGATCATCGTTCAGCTGATGCAGGCGGTCTATCCGCCCTGGGAGAAGCTGAAGAAGGAAGGCGGCGAGTCGGGCCGCAAGCAGCTGAACCAGTACACCCGCTATCTGACGGTCGTGCTGGCCCTGTTCCAGTCGGCTGGCATCGCCTTCGGTCTGAACGCCCAGGAAAACCTGGTCTCCAACCCGGGTCTGTTCTTCATCATCTCGACTGTGACCTGCCTCACCGGCGGCACGATGTTCCTGATGTGGCTGGGTGAGCAGGTGACGGCGCGCGGCGTCGGCAACGGCATCTCGCTGATCATCTTCGCCGGCATCGTGGCGGTTCTTCCCGCCACTGTCGTCAGGCTGTTCGGCCTGGCGCAACAGGGCCAGATCTCGCCCTTCGCCCTGCTGTTCATCGTGGTGCTGGCTGCCGCCATCGTGGCCTTCATCGTCTTCATGGAGCGCGCCCAGCGCCGGTTGCTGATCCAGTATCCGAAGCGCCAGGAAGGCAACCGCATGGCGGGCGGGGAGCGTTCGTTCCTGCCGCTGAAGGTCAATCCGGCTGGCGTCATCCCGGCGATCTTCGCCTCGTCCCTGCTGATGCTGCCGACGACGGTGGCCCAGTTCACGGCGACGGCGGACCTTCCGGGCTGGCTCAGCTGGCTGCCGTCGCTGACGAACCAACTGCAGCATGGCCAACCCCTGTTCATGGTGCTGTACGGCGCCCTGATCATCTTCTTCACCTTCTTCTACACCTCGATCACCTTCAATCCGGAGGAGACGGCCGAGAACCTGCGCAAATACGGCGGCTTCCTGCCCGGCATCCGTCCCGGCAAGCGGACGACCGAGTATCTGGACTATGTCCTGACCCGCCTGACGGTGATCGGCGCCGCCTACATCACCTTCGTCTGCCTGGTGCCCGAGATGATCATCGCCAACTTCGGCGCCGGTCTGGCCTTCGGCGGAACCTCGATCCTGATCGTGGTCTCGGTGACGATGGACACGGTGGCCCAGATCCAGTCGCATCTGCTGGCGCACCAGTATGAAGGCCTGATCAAGAAGGCGAAGTTGCGCGGTCGTGGCAAGGGTTCCACGGCTCCCGCGCGGCGCTGACAGCCGGCCAGGGGAGGGCTTGCCATGAATCTGATCCTGTTCGGACCGCCGGCGGCGGGCAAGGGAACGCAGGCCAAACGCCTGGTCGAGAAGCGCGGCATGATCCAGCTGTCGACCGGCGACATGCTGCGCGAGGCCATCGCCTCCGGCTCTGAACTGGGCCGCGAGTGCCAGGCCATCATGTCGCGCGGCGAACTGGTGCCTGACGCCGTCGTCATCGCCCTGATCGAAGCCCAGCTGAAGGCGGCGGAAGACGCCGGCGGCGCCATTTTCGACGGCTTCCCCCGCACCCTGGCCCAGGCGGCTGCACTGGACGAGATGCTGGCCAAGCTGGGCAAGCAGATCGATCATGTCGTCCGCCTGAAGGTTGATGACGCCGCCCTGCTGGAGCGCGTCGCCACCCGCTTCGCCGAACAGGGCCGCCCGGACGACAATCCCGACAGCTTCAAGGTCCGTCTGGACGCCTACAACCGCAATACGGCGCCGCTGCTGCCCTATTATGCGGACAAGGGGCTGCTGACCGAGATCGACGGCATGGGCTCGATCGACGGGGTGGCCTCGGCCATCGACGCCGCCCTGGCCTGAACGTTGCGTTGAACTCGCGCTATCGCCGGACGCATCCCCAGGGTGCATAAACGGCGGGTGAAGTCCGCAACTCCGACGCCCCTGACAAGACGGCTGGGCAAGCCCGGCGTGATCCTGGCCGTTGCGGCTGTGCATCTTGCCGGCATGTTGTGGCTGGGCCGGGTGGCAACGCCGGCCGAAATCGTCATCGACAGCCCGATCATCGAGCTGGAGCTGGTGCGGACTGAGCCGCCTGTCACGCCGCCCGCTGCGCCGCCTGCGCCCACGCCGGATCCCGGCGGCGGAAGCCCTGCGGCGCCGTCTCGCGTCCATCTTCCACCCCCGCCGCCGCCCGAAACGCCGCGTGAAGTGTCCGCGCCCGAAGTCTCTGCGCCCGAACAGGAGCTGGTGGTCGGCGTCGCGACTGTCGCCACGCCCGAGCCCGGCATGGGTCTGGGCGGGCAGGGGGAGGGGACCGGGACGGGCGTGGGGGCCGGCTCGGGACCGGGCTCCGGCGGTTCAAGTCCGCCTCGACTGGTGCGTGGCCCCTCGCGCGCCGATCTGGCGCGCGTTTATCCGCGTCAGGCGCGGTTTGCGGGAGGACCGGGCGGCGCCCAGTTGCGCTGCCGCATCCGACTGGACACACGGCTGGACCGTTGCCGGGTGGTCAGAGAAGATCCGGCCGATCAGGGCTTCGGCGCCGCAGCGCTGGAGGTGGCCGCTCTTTTCCGCTTCACGCCCGCGACCCGGAACGGACAGCCCGTGGAAGATGGAGAGATCACCATCGGGGTGGATTTCCCGGCGGGACGGCCGCGACGCTAGAGCATGATGCTGGAGCCGTGATTCACAGCATCGATGATACCGCGAAGCGATCCCACATCAACCGATCAGGCTCTAGCTGAGGCCTGCGGCGTCAACGACGGTGCGTGCTTCGCGTCTGGAGGCCATCATGGCGATGAATTCGGCCTGACGATGGACGCCCGCCTTTGGCAGGATCGATTTCAGGTGGAAGCGCACGGCTCCGACAGAGACGGACAGCGTGTCTGCGATGGCGGCGACGTTGTGGCCCTGGAGCAGCAAGGCCGCGATGCGGGCTTCGGTCGGGGTCAGACGGAAACGCGCGCCCAGCGAGGCCGCATCATGGCTGACCACGGCGGAAGGTGTGGAGACGGTCATGAAGACACGGGCCTTGCCGAACAGATCGCGGGCCCTGCCCACGACGGGCGAGGTCTGGACCTTCAACGGGGGTTTGTCGCCGCGAGGGATGCTGACGGTCTGCATCGGTGCGACGGGCGAGGCGCAAGCGGTGTCGATCAGTTTGCGCAGGCGCATGTGAGCGGCGGGATCCTGAGCGCCCACAATCCCGCCGGCGCCACGCACCAGGCCGTCGCCGAACAGGCGCTGGGCGGCGTCGTTGCAGCCCAGTTCCACGCCGTCATGGCCCAGAAGGATGACGGCGTCTCCAAATGCCCCCAGGGCGCCCAACAGATAGTTGTTCTCGGCGGCGGCCAGTCGGCAGGCGGTCGAGCGGATATGCCTCAGTCGCGGCAGGAGACGATTCAACCGCATGATCTCGCGCGATGTGAAGGCGCCCTGGCTGGCGGTACGCTGGAGCGACAGGCCGACGCGCGGCGCTCCCGGCTCTCCCAGCCCGCAGGCGGCGAACCATGGCACGTCGGCTGGAATAGCCAGGCCATTGTAGTAGTCGGAGCGGTGGATCGCCTCGGGTGAAATCAGGTGCTGGTCGCAGACGAAGCCAGACGATCCCAACCGGGTCGCGGCCGTGGTGCGGGTGTGCCGGCTCTCCCAACCGCCCTCGAAGAAGGCGGCGACGGATTCGGCCAGACCCGGCGAATGAACCAGGCCCGTGTGTGCGGGGCTGGTGATCATGGCCCCACGCGCATTCATCATGCGCGACAGGCTGTCCAGAGCCGCCGGCCAGAAGGCGGGCAGGGCGGCGGCCTCATAGAAGAGGTCTATGACGCTGGCGATGTCGGGTTGTGGCTTGCCCATCTTCCCATGTCCCAAGTTCAGCCCCCTGGACTGAACCCCATATGGAACAACGCTAGCCGAGGGTGTGGCGTCGGGGGCTACCCAAATGGGTAGGGTTTGCGTGCGGGAACTCATGGTAGATCGGCCAGACGCTGCGTCGCCCGCAAGACAAACTCGGCCTGTCGACCTACTCCCGCCTTTGGGAGGATGGACTTGAGGTGAAAGCGCACGGCTTCGCGTGAGATCGACAGTTCGTCGGCCATGCCTGCCACGTCGCGGCCCGCAAGCATCAGAACGGCCACACGGGCTTCTGCGCTGGTCAGATCGAACAGGGTCTGCAAGCGGGCCCGGTCATCATCATCAGTGGCCGGCGTGACGATCAAAAGGGCGCGCGCCTTGCTGAAAAGGTCGCGACTCTGACCGGTCAGACGGACGGCCTGGATCTGCAGTGTCGTTCCCCTGGTCTGGGGCACGAGAACTGTATGCGTGGGGCAGGGCGTGTCGCCGCATGCGGCTTCGATCAGTCGTCTGAGCGCGCGGTTCACGTCGGGATCGCGAGCCGTTGGACCAAAGACGCCGCGGATCAAACCATTGCCGAAACAGCTCTCCGCTCTGGCGTTGCAGTCAAGTTCGAGGCCTGAAGGGCCCAGCAGAATGACGCCGTTATCGAGTCCGGCCAGATCCTCGATCATGGCGCCTTCCTGGCCGCCCGCCAGGCGGTAGGCGACCGACAGGACGTGCTGGAGGCGCGGCAAGATGCGGTTCAACTTCATCTGATCTGTTTCAGAGAAGGCGCCCTGGCGCGCGGTTCTCTGGAATGAGACACCCAGAATGGCCTCGCCGGTGATGATGCCGCCGCTGGCGAACCAGGGCACGTCGGCGGGAACGGCGAAACCGTTGTAGTAGTCGGATCGCCGCACCTCCTCGGGGCTGACAATATGCTGTTCGAAGGTGAAGCTTTCGACGACGCCTCGCCTCAGGGTCCGTTCGGTCCTGAGGTCGTGGTCCTGCCAGCCCCCCTCAAAGAAGGCCGCGACGGAATCGGCGATGTCGGGGGAGTGGATCAGGCCGACGTGGTTGCGGTCAGCGCGGGTCAGCAAGGTTCCGCGGGAGTCCATCAGATCGGACATCATCTGCAGGGCGTCAGGCCAGAACTCCGGTATGGCGGCGGCCTCGTACAGTCGCGCAAAGACGGCATCGACTTCCGGCCTGACCGCACGCATCCCCATCCAGCGCGTCTCCACGTCGCCCGCGTTGTGACACCCGGCCCATGCGACGCGCATTTATAGGCCAGCTCTACCCGTATGGGTAGCGACGATAGGTCAGCGGCTCATCAGGTTTTCGACATGCCCCGGGGAGGGGCCGATCCATTGTCGGAGACCATCCATGACCCATATCCACAAACCCGTTTTCAGGTTCATCGCGCCCTTCATTCGCCGGCATGGAATGAAGGCGGCCCTCATTGGCGGCGCTTCGGCATTGGCGATCGGTTTGGTCGGCTCGCCGGGGGTTGCGTTGGCCCAAGACGCTCCCTGCCTGGACCGGTACAGCATTCTTGTGGCTCCTCCGCCTGCGACCGACCAGGGGCAGGAAAACGCCGGCGGCAACAATACGACCTGTGCGGGATATGCGTCGGCGTTCGGAATCTTGAACAATGCAGGAACAGACTACAGCAGCGCCTTCGGCTTCGGCAACCGCGCGCTCGGTGAGCGCAGCAACGCCTTCGGCCTGGCGACAACGGCGCGCGGCGACCGAAGCGCGGTGTTCGGCGTTTATGCAGAGACCGCGGCCGAAGCGACGGGCGCTTTGGCTTTGGGCACATGGTTCGACGTCAATAACGATCAGGTCATAGACTGGAGTGAACACACCTATGCAGCGGCGGTCGGCTCTGCCGCGGTCGGCGTAGGGGTTCATACCTATGGATTCCGCAGCAGCGCCTTTGGCGTCAACCTTCAGGCTCGCGGCGCCTACAGCAGTGCATTCGGCTTCGGCAGCACTACGGCCGCCAGCGCAACCGGCGCCCTGGCCATAGGCGGCTGGGCTGATGCAAACACCAATGGCGTGATTGATCCGGGCGAGCTCACCACAGCCACCGCCATGGGGGCCGTCGCTGTCGGCACGGGCACTGCAGCCCATGGCGATTTCAGCGCGGCGTTCGGCGTCGGAGCCGTGGTCGAGCTTGGGGCTCATAGAGGTACCGCCATCGGCGTCAACACCCGTGTGACAGCCGAGGAAGCCACCGCCATCGGCTACGGCGCTGTGGCTGACCGGGCGCGCACTGTGTCGGTCGGGTCTGCCGGGGCCGAGCGTAACATCATTCACGTCGCCGATGCGGTTCAGGGCACCGACGCCGTCAACCTGCGTCAAATGATTCACGCGAACAACTTCATGGGCACGACTCTGTCGCAGATACTGGGCGGCGGCATGACCTACAACTCAACGCTGAACTCCACGAGCGTCCTGTTTCCACAATATAGCATCCAGAACGCCAGCTACACCTCAGTCGGAGGCGCCTTCGCAGCGATCGATCAGCGCCTGACAGGCCTGGCTGCGGATATCGCGGCCATCACCGTGACACCAGGCCCACAGGGACCCGCCGGGCCCGTCGGCCCACAAGGTCCGCAAGGACCGGGCAATCCCCTGTCGCCCGGCTATGACGACGCATCACGCGACACCCTCACGCTGGAGGGAGCCAACGGGACCCGCGTGGCCAATGTCGCGGACGGCGTGGCGGCGACAGACGCGGTCAATGTCCGTCAGATGGAAGCCGGCGACGCGGCGACCCTGACATCGGCCCGAACCTATGCCGACGCCGGTGATGCGGCGACGCTGACTGCGGCCCGCACCTACGCCGATGTGGGCGACGCGCGGACCCTGAGCTCGGCCATGGCCTATACGGACCAGAAGCTGGCGGTGTT
>Ga0233377_1000332_pt1 | contig 23745 bp, 16 predicted proteins | sample ElkDunMinimDraft_6_FD_191540 | JGI IMG/M metagenome (GOLD analysis project Ga0233377, IMG submission 191540) | Fecal eukaryotic communites from dung pellets of Tule Elk in California, USA - Elk Dung E36 | ecosystem: Host-associated > Mammals > Digestive system > Large intestine > Fecal | place...
TACAAAAACAGGTGATTCGTTCAGTAGAGGACATAAAAAAAGATGCTCCCCAAATAGTTTCCTACATGAAAGAGCATCAATACAAATTCAACTTTAAGACGCAACGAGATCAATTGACATTGCGCCTAAAATCCTTTATTGAAAATCGATAGATTACTTCACCTCCATTTTTGCTTTTCTACTTAAGAACAATCCCGCGATTAATAATCCAAATAATATCAAGGAAGAGATTAACGCGATTGTATTCAATTGGTGAAATTTAGGTAAATCAAATACCATCTCAACTTTATGTTTACCAGCTGGCAACTCTACACCGCGCAGTAAATAATTCACCTTAACGATTGGTAATTCTTTTCCATTTACCAAAACTTTCCAACCTTCAGGATAATAAATCTCTGAGAAAACTACCAATTGCTTTTCTTTCACATCTGCATTGTAAACGATTTTGTTAGGAAGATAAGACGTCATGTTTATTGTTCCTTCACCTGAGTAAGTTTTTGAAGATAATTTCTCCGCTTCAGCATCCAACATCACTACTTCGTCCTTCACATCAAACGTGTTTGCAACCTGAATATTTGCCAACTTCAAGAACGATTTTTGTCCAACCTCATCCTCCAACGCTTGCGGCATAACTAAATCAGTTTTACCATTCGCATCCATGACAAAGTAAACCTTCATTCCTTCTTTCATTCCATTACTCAGCGGAACATTGATTGAATCAGCTTTTCCTGGCATTACATATTTGATACGTTCTGTACCAAAAACCATTGCATCTGCTTGCTCCTTTCCATTAACGAACAACTTACCTGCCCCTTCATTCTTAATTGAAAAAGAAGTACCCAAAGCTCTAATTTCATCATTTGGTGTTGCCACAGTTTGCACTGATTTAGCCAACCAAGCATTTCCTACGGCATTTGGATTAAGTCGCGCTACAGACCCTTGCTCAGTTTGTTGGATAATGTATTTAACATTCAACATATCTAGTACAGCATTATTTCCTGTGGCGATATGGAAATCAATTATATTTTGGAAATTTCTCAATTTTGCTCCGTGGTAGCCACCAATAGACTTGTGGAAATACGATGCACGGCTGCTATTAAATCCGCCAGCTTGCTCAAATACGCGGTAATTTGTATTGAAGTTTAATGCTGTGAATTTTGCTGCATCAATAACATTTAAACGTGACTGCCCTGTGTATCCTAAGTCATTTGCTAAATTAATTCCTTCTTGTTCCGCCTTTTGAATTTTTGAAGCCAAACTAGGATTAGCTGACAATTCCATTTCCAAAATCTCTCTATCGCCTTCATTTGTAGCAACAGGGTATTTAATCAAAGAATTATCTAACCAATATTTGTATTCACCTCTAGCATCTGTTTGCGAACCTAAGTAATCGTAAGCAACTGGTATAAGATCAAATGCTGTTAAGGCCAATAATCCACTCGCTAATACAACACCACTCAAAGAAGTAGAAACAAATAAGAAAAGTAACAATCCTGTGAAAAATAGAAATGATGCAGTTCTTGTCCAAGAATCCTTGTAAATCTGCTTACGGATGTCCTTCATGTCGTTCATTCCTTCCTCTACCTTCTGCACTTGCATTCCAATAAATTGCTCAAGTTGTTGTGGATTATTAACGTCCAACTGATAATTACTCATCAATACTGCTGGGTCCATCGATAAAATTTGTTGGTAGTAACCTTGTTCTACACGCGCCAATTGATCTTTCTCACCAGCACCTTGGAAGTTGTCAATTGCTCCTCCCATAAAACGCATAACAATAGCGAAAAGGAAAACTCCTCCTAATACCATTAAAAATTGCTTTTTCTTCGCAACAAATTCATCTCTATTTGAAATAAAATAATCTACGAAAAACATAGCCAAAGCAACGGCACACAATTCAACCAAGATTAGAATGATGGTTACAGTTCTAAACATACTGTAAGCTGGAACATAATCAATAAATAGGTCCGTCAATCCCATGAAATTCTTACCCCATGACAATGCAATTGCTAAAATTGAAACAGCTAAAAAGACCCATTTCATATTAGATTTCCAGAAGAACAATGCCAATAATGCTAAAAGGAAAACTACAGCACCAATGTAAACTGGTCCGCTTGTAAACGGTTGATCTCCCCAGTAAACTCCGAAATTTGCTAACTCTTGTTTCTGAGCGCTACTAAAATCTGAATTTTCTAAAACAGATTCAAATTGGCTTCCTCCAAGTGGAAAAGATCCTCCACCCTTAACGTTTGGCGAAATTAAAGTGAATGTTTCACCAATACCGTATGACCAATTTGTAATATAATCTCGATCTAAACCAACAGATTGATTTGACGCTACAGTTCCATCGACATTTAATGTAATGTCATTTCCGCCACGAATGGTGTGTGTTGAGTAATCTTTTGTTAAAACTAAATTTCCAATATTAACGATTGCTGCAATAATGAAGACAATTACTAAACCACCTGTTTTCAGCATGAAATCTTTAATTGTCTTATTTTTCAATGCTTTCACAAAGAAGTAAATTCCCAAACCAATTAATAGAAATGCCAAATAATACGTTACCTGAACGTGATTACATGAAATTTGGATGGCCATAAAAATCCCTGCGAGAGCTAACACCCACAACTTGATTTTGTCCTTATAAGCCTTTATGAATAGTGCAAGAACTGGCGCCATAAATGCTGTAGCCATTGCTTTTGCATTGTGTCCTGCCTGAATGACAATAATCTCATAACTTGCGAATGCCATCGCCACTGCACCCAACATTCCTACCAAAGGTCGAATTCCAAGTACCAAAGCAAAAATATAGAAACCAAGCATGTGCATAAAAATGATATCAACTGGTCGACCAATCATTTCAGCAACTTTAACGTTGATTGTTGCAATTAAATTCCCTGAATAAATCATCGAAATTTGCATCATAGGCATTCCTCCAAACATGGAATTAGTCCACAATGGTTCTTCTCCATATAGCTTACGGTATTCTACAGCTTCGTGAGCCATACCTTGCCACTGCTCAATATCGTGTTGTTTTAATCCGTATCCTTCAGTTACGGGCTTGCAGTATAGTAATGCAATAAAATACATTGCAATTACTGCAACAAAGTGAATCCAATTCTTTTGAAAAAATGCTTTCATAAAGTAAAAGTGTTGTAAATATTTTAGTTTTTATTTGCTTTTGGATTAGAGAACATGATCACATCTGCTCCCGTAATAACTTGATCTGATAAGATTACCAATCGTTCAATGATATTTCTTAATTCTCGAATGTTTCCTGTCCAATCAACGTTTTTCAACTCCACTAAAGCATCTTTAGAAAATTCCTTACGTGCAATTCCTTGTTCATTACAAATTAAGGTTAAAAAATGTTCTGATAACACTGGAATATCATCTCTTCGGTCATTAAGAGAAGGAACGTGAATTAAAATTACTGCTAAACGGTGGTATAAATCTTCACGAAAACGACCTTCATCAATTTCTTTTCTTAAATCTTTATTTGTTGCAGCAACAATTCGAGTATTCACCTTGATGTCCTTTTCACCACCCACACGTTGAATCACATTTTCTTGCAACGCACGTAAAACCTTTGCCTGTGCTGAAGCTGACATATCGCCAATCTCATCTAGGAAAAGTGTCCCACCTTCTGCCAATTCAAATCGACCTTTTTTCTGTTTTATAGCAGATGTAAACGCCCCTTTTTCATAACCAAAAAGTTCACTTTCGATTAATTCGGTCGGAATTGCGGCACAATTTACTTCAATAAAAGGCATATCCTTTCGATTTGATAAATCATGTAATGAGCGAGCTACCAATTCCTTTCCAGAACCATTTGCTCCAGTGATTAAAACACGTGCATCAGATGGAGCAACTTTATCGATCATTGCTTTAATCTGTTGAATTTCTGCAGAATCTCCAATTATTGCACTTCCTTTGATTTTTTGAACTGTTTTTTTCAACACCTTCTTTTCTTCAACCAATGCAGTACGATCCGAAGCATTTCGAACTGTTACCAATATGCGATTTAAATCGAGTGGCTTTTCAATAAAATCGAACGCACCTTTTTTAATCGCTTGAACAGCTGTATCAACATTTCCATGTCCACTAATCATGATAACAGGAGCTTCTACTGATGCAGCGTTTAATGCTTCTAGTACCTCCATGCCATCCATTTTAGGCATCTTAATGTCACAAAATATTAAATCGAATTCAGACGAAGTAGCTTTTTCTAGACCTTGTTGACCATCTTCAGCTTCATCCACTTCAAAATTTTCAAACTCAAGAATTTCACGCAAAGCTCTACGAATTGCGCGCTCATCATCAATAATTAAGATTTTACTCATTACAATAACTTTGGGCTAAAGATAATAAGATGCAATAAAAGCCAACAATTTTATTGTCAACATTTGATGGATTGTCGAAATTATTGCATCAATTTAATTTGATACACCTGATTTCCCTGAGCAATTGTCACAATTTGCATCGACTTACTTTCAAAATCTTGCAAATTGATTTCCATCACATCTATTCCTTCGAAAAGGATTTGTCCCAATGAATTAAAAACAGCTACTCTTAACGGTTTACCATTATTTGATGTCAATTTCCCATTTGACAAATGAAAAAAGTTGGTTTCAGACACTTCTGCAACATCCAGAATGTGAGGTGAAATATTGAAATGGTACTTAATCGTTTGAACATAATCTGGCACTAGTGGATCCCAAACATCAAAGACAACCGTTCCATTTCCAACTGTATTATTTAGATGTGCACTTATGATCAACTTCACAGGCATCACATCAAAAATTTCTAAATTAAAATCACTTGAATCGCCATCTTGAATATCAACTACGTTATTTGTTTGGTCATTAAGTTCAATAACCCACTCTGAAGGAATAGAAATAAGTTGTGCTTTCCATCGTAAATTCAAAATTCTATCGGTTTGATTTGTACATTCTAAATACCAATGTGCAGGTGTTTGAATAACACTTTTATTTAAAATTGTAGCATTGCTTACAAATGTGAAATCTTGTGCATGAGAATGTAATAATACATTAGAAATAAGCGTTAGTAACAAAAGTAAATTTCGAATCATAAGAAAAACGTTTATAAGAAGTTTACTAAATTATAAATAATTGACAAATTTTAAATGTATATTACGTGTCAATATGTGAGGAAAAAATGTATTCCCGATATTGGTTTTAAAATCGATTACTATTAAATTTGTGAACTAAATTAATTTCAACATTGTACAAAGCTGGCCCACACCTCGAACAAATTGAGTTTCCAAAAGATCTTAGAGATAAATTTTCAATTGAAGAGTTACCTCAAATTTCTGATGAATTGAGGCAGTACATCATTGATGTCATCTCTGAGATTGGAAATAGCCACTTTGGCGCTAGTCTTGGCGTAGTTGAGTTAACAGTTGCTTTACATTATATTTTCAACACGCCAGATGATCAATTAGTATGGGATGTTGGTCACCAAGCATATGGACACAAAATATTAACTGGTAGAAGGCATTCCTTTCACACCAATCGTACAAAAGGTGGTATTTCAGGATTCCCAAAACGTTCTGAAAGCGAATATGACACATTTGGAGTTGGCCACTCTTCAACATCTATTTCAGCTGCTTTAGGAATGGCTGTAGCGAATCGTTACCAAAATGATTTAAATAAACATCACATTGCAGTAATTGGCGATGGTGCTATGACGGCTGGGATGGCATTTGAAGGAATGAACCATGCTGGCTATGAAAAAGATGCCAATTTACTTATCGTCTTGAACGACAATTGCATGTCGATTGATCCTAATGTTGGTGCATTAAAAGAGTATTTGACAGACATTACGACTTCACATACCTACAACAAGGTAAAAGATGAAGTATGGAAATTATTAGGTAAAATTTCAAAATTTGGACCAGATGCGCAAACAATCGCTTCAAAGATTTCTGGCGCATTAAAAGGTACAATCTTAAAGCAAAGCAATTTATTTGAGTCCCTAAATTTTCGTTATTTCGGTCCGGTTGATGGTCACGATGTAATCGGCTTGGCGAAGGTGATGGCAGATTTGAAGGATATTCCGGGTCCAAAAATATTGCATTGTTTGACTATAAAAGGTGGTGGATATAAATTTTCGGAAGAAGGAAATCCAACTCAATGGCATGCACCAGGTATTTTCAATAAGGAAACTGGAGAAATTGTTAAGGTTGTTCCTAAATCACCTCAACCACCAAGATACCAAGATGTATTTGGACATACGATAGTTGAATTAGCTGAGAAAAACCAAAAAATCATGGGTATAACTCCTGCGATGCCCTCCGGATCTTCTTTGAACATCATGATGAAAGCAATGCCAGATCGTGCATTTGATGTGGGAATTGCTGAGCAACATGCAGTTACTTTTTCAGCTGGATTAGCAACGCAAGGAATGATTCCATTTTGTAACATTTATTCTTCGTTTATGCAGCGCGCATACGACCAGGTATTACATGATGTTGCTTTACAAAATTTAAACGTTGTTTTCTGCCTAGATCGTGGTGGATTGGTAGGTGCAGATGGTGCAACACATCATGGCGCATACGACCTTGCCTACATGCGACATATTCCCAATATGATTGTTTCAGCTCCGATGAATGAACAGGAACTTCGTAATTTGATGTACACCTCGCAATTGGAGAATAAAGGTCCTTTCAGCATTCGTTACCCTAGAGGAAATGGAGTAATGACCGAATGGAAAACGCCATTTGAGGAAATTGAAATTGGTAAAGGAAGAAAAATTTCCAATGGAACAGACATTGCACTTTTAACGATTGGTCACCCAGGAAATTTTGCACAAGAAGCAATCAAGGAATTAAAGACTTCAGGAATCTCCATCGCGCACTACGACATGCGATTTGTGAAGCCTTTGGATGAAATAATGTTACACGAAGTTTTCAGCAAATTCAAAAAAATCATTACGATCGAAGATGGCTGTTTAGTTGGGGGATTTGGCTCAGCTGTAATTGAGTTCATGGCTGATCACAATTACCATGCAGACATTAAGCGTTTAGGTATACCTGATAAGTACATTAACCATGGAACGCAAGAAGAATTGTGGGAGGAATGCGGTTTTGATAAAAAAGGAATTATCACAACAATTAGAAAAAGTTTCAACTTATCTGATAATGAACTGCTAGGTGAAAAATCAAAAGTTTGCTAGGTTAAATGCTATTACTAAAACGAATTAATCATTTAAGTGTTTAAAACTTTTAAAAAAAAGAAATTACTATCCTTATTTTTTTATATAATTTAAACGTCAAGAAATCACTAAAAGATATTCAAGAAAAAGACCTCTTTATTTATTACTTATGAAACAAGTTCTTTTATTGCTTACAACTTTATTTTTGTTAGCTTGTTCTAAACGATCTAACTCTGAGTTAGATGGTGGAACAATAAGAATGTGCCTCGAAACTGAACCAATTACATACTTAACATACGAAGTTTCTGACTACTACTCTGCAACTATTTTTGGTCAAGTAATGGAAGGATTGGTAAGTATTGATCCAGAAAATTTGAAAATTAAGGCGCAATTAGCTGCTAGCTGGACGATTAACGATGATGGTTCAGAATACACTTTTAACATCCGTGAAGGTGTTTTCTTTCATCCCCACGAAGTATTCTTAAGCGATAACGATCGTTTACTAACTCCTGAAGATATCGTAAAAACATTTGAATTAATATGTTCTCCTTCTGATCAAAATGCAGAAACAGCGGCGTATGGCCATTTTTTAAAGGACGCAATTTTTGGAGCTTCTAATTTTTATGAAAAGAAAAGTAAATCTATAGAAGGAATAAAAACAAAAGACAATACTGTTACAATTAAGATCAATCAGAAAGACGATAATTTCCTATTCAAGTTAGCTCAAGTACAACTGGCAGTTCATGCAAAAGAAATTATTGATGCTAAATTGGTTTCAAATATCATTGGAACAGGCCCCTTTAGATATGAAAAATATCTTACTGGTGATGTACCTCAAATTATTCTTTCAAAAAATACAGAATATTATGAGAAGGACGACAAAGGAAATTCCCTTCCATATGTTGATTCGATACAATTCTTTATACAAAATAGAAAATTGGAACAGTTGGATATGTTTGAGAACAAACAAATTGACATGATCTTAGCTCTACCGACTAGTAAAATTACGAAAATGGTAGAAGGACGACTTTCTGACTTTAACTCTACCCCTCCAAAATTGATGCTAAATAAAAATGCATTGTTACAAACGCATTACTACCTTTTTAACATGGAGGATCCAAGATTTCAAAACATCAAAGTGCGACAAGCATTTAATTATGCGATTGATCGGGAACGAATTGGACGAGATATACTAAAAAATCAATATGACGAATTAGGATTTTTTGGCGTAGTTCCTCCTCTACCCTCAATTTTCAGAGGTTACGAGTTCCAACAAGTAAGAAACATTGGTTACGACTACAATCCTGAAAAAGCTCGAAAATTATTAGCCGAAGCGGGTTATCCAAACGGAAAAGATTTTGGAACTGTAAACCTACGTTTTAGAATTGATGACATAAACGCAGCTGTTTCTGATGAATTCTCACAACAAATTCTACAAGTATTAGGAATAAACGTAAATATTGATGGTTCCAACTTTGAGCAACTTACATCCGATGCTATTGAAAGTAATGGGGATCTTTTTAAAAGCAGCTGGATCGCAGACTATCCTAATCCTGAGAACTTTTTAGCTAATTTTCAAAGTTCAAATAAACCTGATAAAGAAACGAATGCTCAAGGTTTAAATTACGCTAAATATGTCAATCCTCAATTTGATAATCTATTAGATGAAGCTAAACTAGAAAGCAACATTGGCAAGAAAATGAAACTTTACACAAAAGCTGAAGTTGAACTGATGAAAAATCCACCGCTTATACCATTATGGTATAGTGGTGATTTACAGATAGTACATTCCTATGTTAGAGATTTACACTTTAATTCGTTAAGCTTATTTAATTTCAAAAAAGTATATTTGCGCCCTTGGTCAGCAGAAGAGTACCAAAAAGAGATAGCTAATAAGAAATAAGATTAAAATTAAATGTCTAAACTTAATTCACTTGTAATATTCTGTTTATTAACAGTATATTCATTTGCGCAGCCAGCACAAAATGTTAGAGGTAGAGTGTTTGACTCAGAAACTTTTTCATCGATAATAGGAGTTAAAATCATCATCAATCATTCTGACTCAAGCAAAATTTTAGGCGCAGTAACTGATGACAAAGGAACTTTCGTTATCACAAACGTTCCAATCGGTAAACATAAGTTAACAGCCACGTATTTTGGATATGACGATAAAGTTGTAACCATTGAAGTAAATTCTGGTAAGGAAACAATTGTTGACCTTCCAATTACAGAAAGTTTCTTTTCAGAATCTGAAGAAGTTGTTGTAACAGCTCGAAAAACGGGTGAAGTAATTAATGAATTGGCGCTTATTTCAGCACGTCAATTTAGCGTTGAAGAAACAAATCGTTATCCTGGTTCTCGTTCAGACCCAGCGCGTATGGCTTCAAATTTTGCGGGAGTGCAAGGTGCAGACGACTCTAGAAACGATATCGTTGTACGTGGAAATTCACCGCTTGGAGTAGTATGGAAAGTGGAAGGAGTGGATATTCCTAATCCAAGTCACTTTGCAATTGCAGGAAGTACTGGTGGTCCGGTGTCAATGTTGAATAATAAAATCTTAGGAAATTCAGATTTCTTTATGAGTGCATTTCCAGCTGAATATGGAAATAGTACATCAGCTGTTTTCGACTTGAAATTAAGAAACGGAAACAATCAGAATCATGAGTTTACTGGACAATTTGGATTTTTAGGTACAGAAGTACTAGCTGAAGGTCCAATGAGTAAAAGTGGAAATTCCAGTTATTTGGTAATGGGAAGGTATTCAACATTGAGTATGTTCAAGGCAATCGGCATTCAAATTGGTACGGATGCAGTTCCAACCTATGGTGATGGTGCATTTAAATTTAACTGGCGATTAAAAAATGGAGGAAATCTTTCTCTTTTCGGAATTGGTGGGGCAAGTGATATTTCCATCATGATTTCGGAGCAAAAAGAGTACTCAAAAGAATTTTATGGTGAAGGAGATAGAGACCAGCGTTTTGGATCTACAATGGCATTTACAGGTTTGAATTACAAACAATCGTTGTCAGAAAAAACTTTCCTTTCTACTACCCTATCTTACAGTTACGAAGAACAACGTTCAAAACACAACTATTTGTTACGTAGTCTTGACACAATTAACAAAGGATCTACTGAAGAACGTTACGAGATAAGTATTGATTCCATTTACCAATTGATGGCCTATAAATTTAAAAACCATAAAATTTCACACTATTTAGCTGTAACACATAAATTCAATACACGTCATTTAATTAAAGCAGGATTGAACACTGATTTATATTATGTAGTTCAACGAGATTCTGCTTTACCACTGGTAACTGATTCCGTTTTTAGAATGCGTTGGGATTACAAAGGTGCATATTTGCTGATTCAACCATTTGTGCAATGGAAATGGAGAGCAACAGAACGTATGGATGTTACTGCTGGTTTACATGCGCAATATTTCTCATTAAGCAATAGCTTTAGTGGAATTGAACCACGTTTAGGATGGAGATACAGAGTAAAGAACAATCAAAGTGTTTTTGCTGGAGCTGGTTTACATAGTCAAACTCAACCATTATACACTTACACATACCACAAGTATGATATTGATGGAAATAAAATCTTACACAACAAGAACATGGACTTCAGCAAAAGTGTTCACACCGGAATTGGTTATGAAGTAAACTTGAAAAAAAGCTGGAATGTTAAGACAGAAGCTTATTACCAATATTTGTATAACCTTCCTGTTTCCATCACTCCATCTCATTATTCTTTACTTAACTTGGGGTCTGGTTTTCAACGTTTCTTTCCTGATTCATTGCAAAACACAGGTACAGGCTACAATTATGGATTGGAGTTGACTGTACAGAAATTCTTTGATAAATCATTCTTTGTTTTATTCACAGGATCTTTATATGATTCTAAATACAAAGGAAGTGATGGTGTAGTTAGAAATACAACTTACAATGGAAACTACGTATTAAATGTCTTAGCTGGAAAAGAATTTAAGTTAAATGTTAAACAATCTATCTCATTAGGTTTAAAAGCCACTTATGCAGGTGGACAACGTTATGGATACATTGACGAAGCTGAGACAAAAGAAAAGCATGAATTGATATTCCAAACAGAAGGATTTAACACAAGAAGATTTAAGAACTATTTCCGTTTAGATTTCAAAGTGAATTGGAAATACAATGCAAAGAAAACGACACATGAGATTGGTTTGGACTTAGTAAACATTCTTAACACGAAAAACATCTTGAGTTTAGCATATGCACCAAGTTTATCGGATCCAAGTGCAGAGCCAATCGCACAAAAAAGACAACTTGGTTTCTTACCAATATTCTATTACAAAATCGATTTTAGATTTGTGAAGAAATAAACAGACAAGGCTATTCAATTTGGATAGCCTTTTTTATTGCTTTCCTTTTATTAATTGAACGAACAGTTGCGGTCGGATTACTTTGAAGAGAAGTAAGATTCCAGCGCAACAAAGCATTTGAATAAACAGATGAATATGCTTGGATTCTAAAAAGTAAATAGCGCTAAAACACGTCAAGACAAATAGAACAAAGGTTCCAATTTGAATTGGTGTCCATCGAATAGACAACTTCTTACAAACAACTATTACTTGCGCCAATGCAACGCCAAATTGTGTAATCATAGTTGAAAACGCCGCTCCTACTACACCAAATTTTGGAATCAAAAGCAGATTTACAAGTACATTCAAAACCAATCCAATTAAAGCAATCCAATTTAAGATTTTCATATCTCCCAAAGCTGTCAGATAAGTACCAAAAATTAAAATGACACACATTGCAACAAACGTTAAAATGAGCAATTGAAAAGGAAAAGCACTTTGGTCAATGTCATTTGTGTAAATCAAACTTAAGATTGCATGACTATTGAAATAACACAAAGCAGCTAATGCGATTGCACCAAAAACAAGTAATTTAGCCGACATTTGAAACAAATCAACTACTGATTCTTTTTCTTTTAGCATTCTACTAAAAATTGGTAAAAGCAAGTTCGAAAAGAGCATTGCAAACATGAAAAAAGCATCAATCAACCGAAATCCTTGAGCGTAAAATCCAGCTTGCTGAGCACCATCAGTCAACATTCGCTCCAACATTACTGAGTCAATGCGCGTGTACAAAATCATTAAAACAATCAAGATTGCATACGGATAACTCTTTTTAATTATAAAGAATGAGAAAACGCGATTGAGCTGTAATCGATTACTACCAATTGTTTTCATGACTAGAATTGCGCCAAAAATGAAGGCAATAAAATAGCACAAAAACTGAATCCAAATAAAGAGTTCTATCGAAAACTGACCGTTATCTCGTGTCACATAAAAGGCAATGACACAAATTAGAATGAGTAACGTTCGATCCAAAACAGACATTACAGCATCCCACTTAAACAACATCATTCCAGATAGGTAACTTCTGAAATAGCCGATCATCGAAATCAGAAATTGTTGGGTTATCAAAATCCCCAAAATGGGATAAACTTCGCTATCATAACCTAAAAGTAGAGCTATCAGCAGCGTAAAAACAGCGTAAATGACAAATAAAACAATTCTAAGTCCAGCGATTCTACCTAAATACTTCAACATCAAATTCGGATGTTGCGCCACATTTTTTGTAGTGAAATTGTTAATTCCAATGTCCAAAAGCACATTGAAAAGAAATGTAAAATTCAACAAACTGAAGTAAAAACCATACGACTCAGCTCCTACTCGATTTTGAACCGTTGCATCAATCCCAAGAATAGAAATGGGTTTAACTACTAAATTTAGTACAATTAATAGAATTAGATTTGATAAGAACTTCTGCTGCATTTACACAACAATTAGTTTACCTTGAAGATAAAATTCTGTGTTACATGTTTTCCTTCGACAAAAGGAACCAATTGTTCATTGACAACTACAAAAATTGAATATCCAATCTCTGTCAATAATTTAAAGCTATTTGTACGATTTTCATTGTCCCACAATTCTGCATAAACAATCGGACGGTATTTTTCTAGCAAACCTTTACCCCCTAAAAAAGCAAAATATTCAAAATTTTCAATGTCGATTTTAATTGCTTGAATCGGTTGATCAATAAACAATTCATCCAAGGTTTTAACCGGAACTTCAAACTCTTCACCTTCATTCCAATCAACGATACTTTCATGTTTGACATGCGATAGCCCCTGCATTTTCGTCTTTCCATTGTAAGGCAAAACCATCTTAAGAAATCCAGGTTGTTGACCTAAAGCAATTGGATATAGTAATACATTTTTTAAATCGTAGCGTTTCACAATTTTTCCAAGGACTGCGAAATTCACTGGTATCGGTTCAATAGAATGCACCATCGCAGTAGGAATATGACGCGATAAGAAATACGTCATTATACCAATGTTTGCACCTATATCTAACACATCACCTTTCCCCTCTTGAATGAGATTCAAGAAATGGAAAAAATCACGTTCATTTTTATCTTTTCTTAAAGTACGTATTTTGAATTTTGAGAATACATAAAGGTAGCGCTCAAATCCAAGCGCGTTTTGTAAAATATATTTTATTGAATTCTTCACAATATGAGGTAAAGTAACAAAAGTAAAGATTTTATTTCGACTTCAAAGGCAAATTGTGCAACTCTTTAGTGTATTGCTACAAATTATGAACGAACCCCCATCTAAAACGATTTATTAGTTAATAAAAGTTTATAATTCGTCCTACATATCAACCATTTTCTCGCTTATTTATTTATAATTTTGCCAGAAACTTTTTTAAATGGGTGAAGTAGTGAATGATCAAGCAATAAAAGTCTCTGATTTAGCACATGGAATCATTGGTTCTGAGATTATTAAATTGGCGGGCGAGGTTAACGAAAAAATTAAACAAGGGGAAAAGATCCACAACATGACGATTGGAGATTTTAGTCCACAACAATTTCCAATTCCAGCAGAATTAAAACAATTTATTATTGATGAGTATACTGCTGACCAAACAAACTATCCTGAAGCAGATGGAATGACTGTTCTTCGTTCGGCAGTTTCAAATTTCCTAAAAGAAAGAGGGAATTTATCTTACGCTAACGACGAAATCCTGATAGCTGGAGGTGCACGCCCCGTTATTTATGCTATTTATAAAGCAATTGTTAACCCTGGCGATACGGTAATTTTTGCGGTTCCTTCTTGGAACAACAATCATTATTCTTACTTGCATGGAGCGAAATCTGTGATAATTGAAGCTACGCCAGAAGACAATTTCATGCCTTCAGCTGCAACGATTCGACCACATATCTCTGAAGCTTCAATGGTAGCTTTATGTTCACCGCAAAACCCTACGGGTACAGTCTTTTCAAAGGAAGGATTGACAGAAATCTGTGATTTAATTTTAGAAGAAAACAAACGTCGCGGACCAAACACTAAACCAGTTTACTTGATGTACGATCAAATTTATTGGGCTTTAACATTTGGAAATACTGAACATCACAATCCGGTTTCACTTCGACCAGAAATGAAAGAATATACCATTTTTGTAGATGGGATTTCAAAGTCACTTTCGGCAACTGGAGTAAGAGTTGGTTGGACAATGGGACCAAAAGCTATCGTAGCAAAAATGAAAGCAATTTTATCACATGTTGGTGCTTGGGCTCCAAAAGCGGAACAATTAGCAACCGCGAAATACCTTTCTAACTTGGATATGTACGATGCGTTCTTAGTAGAACAGAAATCTAAAATCTATAGTCGATTAAAAGGTTTCTACGATGGTTTTCAACAGTTAAAATCAGAAGGTCATCCCGTTGATGCAATCACGCCACAAGCTGCAATTTACCTGACAATCAAGTTAGCATTACATGGTAAAACAACTGAGGACGGCACTGTGTTAGAAACTACTCAAGATGTGACAAAATACATTTTAGATGAAGCAAAATTAGCTATCGTTCCGTTTTATGCCTTTGGCGCAGAAACAAGTTCCCCTTGGTATAGAATGTCCGTTGGAACTTGCAGCATCGATGATGTTGAACATGTGATAACTAATTTACAACAAGCATTAAATAAATTAAAATAATAAGTTGCACAAAAAAGGCTGATTTCAATTGAGATCAGCCTTTTTTAATGAATAAATTTCTCAGAAATTACATTCCCATTTTCTTCAAATCATCTTCTGTTACAATCTCATAACCTTCTGGAATTTCAGTGCTGAACAATGTCTTTTTATTTTCACCTTTTAACTTTTCAGTTACTTCAGTTGCAATAAATTTCATTGTAAAACCATTTGTATTCATTTCAAATTCCAATGGAAATCCTTTGATTTTTTCATTGATATACTTCACACCTGTTGTAGAAGCAGTAATTTCATCAGTTACCCAATAATTCACCAATCCATCCTCAGTTGTCATAATGTACTTCGTACAATTGTACCCAGCAACCTTTTTCTTGTCATTTGTTTTTTCAAAATCAACTTCTTCGGATTCTGGAGTATCCAACGGATTGTCAATTTTATCCATTTTCATCCCTTTTTTACCCATCATTCCATCCATCAAGGTAACTCCATTCTTTTTATTCAAATCTAGGATGGTAATAGTGTTCATAAACATTCCCATATTCATTTCCGTTCTGGAAAAATCAGGACTAAAATACATCGTCATTGTAGAACCCGACAACATTGCAAATTGCGCTTGCATAGATGGGTCAGAACTTGAGAAATCTAATTTATACTTAATTTTTCCTTCGGTCACTTGCGCAAAAGACGCTGAAGAAACAAGGATGATTGCAAAAATTGCTAACAGTTTTTTCATTTTAATAGATATTAATTTACAGCCGAAAATAAACAATATTTATACCAAATAGGTAACTTTAACATTCCTAAGGAAAAAAATATGACACAATTAGATAAAATCAAAAGTGAGATCGCTGAAACCATTCGCTTGTACAATTCAAAAGGATGGTCGCCTGCAACATCAACAAACTATTCATTTTTAGACGACAACAATACGATTTGGGTTTCTAGAAGTGGTGTTGATAAATCGCAATTTAAGCAAGATGATTTCATAACTGTCGATCAAAATGGCAAAGCAATTGGCGCATTTGAAAATGTTCGTCCTTCTGCAGAAACGTTGATTCATTGTGTACTTTATGATTTATTTCCAGAGACAAAAGTGATTCTTCACAGTCATTCCGTTTATCCAGTTTTGATGTCAACGATCTACTCAGATTCAGTTGATTTTACTGGTTATGAAGTGCAAAAAGGATTCGACGGACAAGTAACGCATGACAATACGGTGCAGATTCCAATCTTTGACAACACACAAGACATGACTGATTTTGCGCAAACACTACGTCAAAATAAAGACTCAATTCAGAATCATAGTTTCATAATGCGCAAGCACGGAACGTATGCATGGGGGAAAAATTTATTTGAGGCTAAAAGACATCTTGAGACATTAGAATATCTAAGTGAAGTACATTACCGATCACTAGTATTAAAGGACAATAGCTAGTAAAAAAGTTCATGTGCTAAAAAACGGTTTTTATAAACTCAAAAGGCAGTTTCATAAATCGCATAACAAGCAAATGCTTCAAAACCGTACTTTTGCGCAGTTTAATTTTATAGTTTAAATTGATTTCCAATAAACAACCTTTTATTAAAATTACCCTGCCACTATTTTAATTTTACTGAAATATTCGTTTCAGTAGCTGTTAAAATGAGCTATTCAATATTAGAATAGCTCATTTTAATTTTAATCCCCTTTCTACTTCACAATCTTAAGTATCAAAAACATTTATTTTGATTTCGTTTCATTAACTTTGCATTGAACAAAATCAAATATCAATGGCAATCTTATCCATTCCTGAACGCAATATAACAATTACTGATCCTACAGAAATTCGCGCTTTTTTTAATGAACGAAATCTTTTTTTCGATCAATGGGAATGTGATGTTGTCTTTGACGATAAAGCTACGCAAGAAGAAATATTGGCTGCATACGCGAAAGATTTAGATCCTTTCATGGAAAACGGCGGATATCAAACAGCAGATGTAATCAACATGACACCTGCTATGGAAAATTACGAAGCAATACGCGCAAAATTCTTGTCGGAACACACACACTCCGAAGATGAAATTCGTTTTTTCGTTGACGGCCAAGGTATTTTCTGGTTCAATTTAGAAACGGAGCCGGTTTTCAATCTTTTGTGTGAACGTGGAGATCTTATTTCAGTTCCAGCAGGAACAAAACATTGGTTTGATGCAGGTGCCACTCGCCCATTTGTAAAAGCAATTCGCATATTTATTGATATGAGCGGTTGGGTTCCTCATTATACAGAATCACTTGTCGATAGAAAGTTTAGTGGTTTTAAAATACCATTGAAACATGAAGTTAACTATGTTCTAACTGACATTGAAGGAACAACTTCATCGATTAAGTTTGTAACTGAAACCTTGTTCCCTTATTTCAATCAACGTATTGATACATTACGCGAGCTTTCACATCTTTCAGAAGTACAAGCGGCATTCGAGGATACAAAGAAATTGGCATTTGAATTAGACGGACAAACATTGAATTCTACAGATGAAATCATTGCTAAATTGACTGAATGGTCGCTCGCAGATAAGAAAATCACGCCATTAAAAGCATTGCAGGGAATTATTTGGAATGAAGGATACAAGAATGGTGAACTAAAAGGTCACGTCTATCCTGATGTTGCACCAATGCTTGAAAAATGGAATAAGGAAGGTAGAAAAGCTGGAGTTTTCTCAAGTGGATCAATTGCTGCTCAAAAATTAATTTTTGGCTATTCAGAATCAGGCGATTTAACTCCTTTTTTTAGTGCGTACTTTGATACTACGACTGGTGGTAAACGCGAAACTGAAACGTATTCAAAAATTAGTTCAGCATTAACAATTTCACCTGAACATATTTTATTTCTATCTGACATCGTAGAGGAATTAATTGCCGCAAAAGCAGCAGGAATGCAAACGATTCAATTGGTGAGAGAGGGAAATACACCAAACTGGGACAAAACAGTTGCAAATTTTGAAGAAGTGGATCAATTGATAAATGCTAATTAATGGCAGGAATCTACATCCATATTCCATTTTGTAAACAAAAATGTACGTATTGTGATTTCCATTTTTCAACGACTTTCCATTCGTATCGTTCAAAGATGATTGCAAGCTTAATTCAAGAAATTGAGTTACAAAAAGAATACCTTAAGGGTAAAGCTATCGAAACGATTTATTTTGGCGGAGGAACACCTAGCTTACTTACAATTGATGAGTTGAATCAAATTCTATCGAAAATACATTCCACTTTCAATACAGAAAATCTACTTGAAGTAACACTTGAGGCAAATCCAGACGACATCAATACAGAAGTGGTTCAAGCATGGAAATCCATTGGTGTAAATCGCTTGAGTATTGGTTTGCAATCTTTCAAAGAAAGCGACCTAAAGTGGATGAATCGCGCGCACAATGTTGAAGAATCATTTACATGTGTTAAATCGGCAATTGATGGAGGAATCCCGAATTTAACGGTTGATTTAATGTACGGCCTCCCCGATCTTAGCAATGAAGAATGGAGAAACCATATTCAAACAGTGATCGATCTTGGAGTGCAACATGTTTCAGCTTATTGCTTAACAGTTGAAGAAGGAACGTTGTTGGACAAAGAAGTTGAGAAAGGTACAATCGTTCCGCCAGGCGATGATTTGCAAGCTGAACAATTCCTTATCTTAGTTGATACATTGGAACAAAATGGAATCATGCAGTATGAAATCTCCAATTTTGGTCGACCGGGATTTGAATCTAAACACAATTCAAATTACTGGAAAGGCACGCATTATTTAGGAATTGGTCCATCAGCACATTCGTTTGACGGTAAATCGCGCTCCTGGAATGTTGCAAACAATCAGAAATACATGCAACAAATTGCTTTAGCTAAAGATTGGAACGAGACTGAGATTTTATCTAAAAATGATGTTTTCAACGAACTAATTCTAACTGGACTTCGAACAATCGAGGGAGTTAACTTAGCGCAATTAGATGCTATTTCACCACTCGACGATAAAATAAACAAGCAGATTGATCAATTTTGTAGTGAAAACTTGATGGAACAATCTAATAACTCGATTCGGTTAACAAAAATCGGTCGATTACAAGCCGATCGAATCGCTTCTGATATGTTTCGTGTTTAATTAAATAGTAAGTAAATTTACATACTATTTATACTTGTTGATATCAGTGGAAGTTAATACTATGAGGAAATTTTGGGGATATCTATTGTTCCTAATCATTTTAATAAGTGGTGGGCTATTTCTCATCATTTATCTCACTTTTAGTTCAGGAAAACTTAGCATAAATAGAGAGCAAATTGATTTCATATCAAAAATTCATAGAATTATTTTAACTATAAGTTACTTATCGACATTATTAATCGTCTTGTTAGAGATTTATAAAAAAATAAATTCCAATCCATTAATCTTCGTCTGGGCTTTTATCATTCAATTACCCTTTTTGATTTACGCTACTTATTTAATTTACCTTTTTCCTTATGTTGATCGCTCATTTGGATTCATTTCTGAAAGTAGTATCAACCATGGAGAAAACAGCCCTTTGTACTTTTCGATTACAAGTTGGATCCTCGTACTTCTATATCTAAGTTTCCGAATAAATTCAAAGCCATTTCAACCTTTTTTCATAATTATTTTACTGACATTTCTTATTATTCTGAGGTACATTTCTCAAACCTCTCAATACATTTCTTTCAACGGTTAAAATACTTCATTTCTAAAAAAATCATCTCGACTTTGAACCAAATTTAATTGGATTTGTACAGCACAAAAAAAGTCATTATGAGAAAGTTTATAGGAATTATCGCGTTGATTGGAATCACATTTCAAGCAAAAGCACTCGAGGAAGAAATTGTAAAATCCAGTATTAGTAACGTAACCGTTTTTTCGCAGGGAGCTCAAGTTTTCAGAAAAGCAAACTACTCTATTGGGACAGGAGTAACTCAGATAATCTTGGAGAATGTCAGTCGACACCTTGATCCAAAAAGTATTCAAGTAAAAGCTTTCGGGAATATTGTCATCATGGATACAAAATTTTCCATGTATCACCCAAAACCTGAAGAAATATCTCTTGAAGGTTTACCATTAAAAGTTAGACAAGACATCCAACGGATTGAAGATTCGTTAGAACTCCTAACGTTCGAACTTACAACGATACAGAACGAAATAAATGTGTTGGAATCAGCTAAAAACATCATCCTCAACAATGGAGCTGTTCGTGGAGATGGAAAGGTAAATGATTCGATTAAACTTCTAAAGGAAACAGTCGACTATTACACCTCCAAAATGAATGAAATCAATGTTAAAATCACGCAGTTAAGTCGCAAAAAAACAGCAAAAAACAAAGAGACAGAACACTTAAATAATCGTTTAAGTAAAATGAGAAGTTACCAATCTTCCAATAATCTCACTCCGAAAAAAAGTGAACCAATTCCCCGAATAATCATCACTGTGCAAGCTACAGCAGCAGTTACAGGAAAACTCGATGTTTCCTATCTTGTTGCAAACGCTGGTTGGATTCCATCCTATGATCTTCGATCAGAATTATCGTTGGGACAAGTGAATTTGAACTACAAAGCACAAGTATTTCAAAACTCTGGTGAAAATTGGGAAAATGTAAAATTAACCATTTCGACCAATAATCCGTTTCAAAACAAAACCGTTCCGACACTACATCCTTGGTATGTCAACTACAACAATTTTAAGCAGCAAATTGCCCAAAACTCTATTAACAATATGCAAATGGGAGTGCAATACGCAAATAAAGCAGCGGTAAAATCAGATTATGCAGCGGAAACAACTAGTGCGAATTTTGCAGCAAAAACAGCCGATCAATTCGTAACAATGGTCAACCAAACGATTTCAGCAGAATATCAAATCAATCTTCCTTACACCATTGAGTCCAACAACGAACATCACATGGTTTTGATTAGCAACAAAGACATCAAGGCAAATTACAAATATTATACAGTCCCGAAATTGGATAAATCTGCCTATTTGGTCGCACAGATTTCAAAATTGGAGGAATTGCAATTAATTCCTGCTCAAGCAACAATTTATTTTGATGGAAGCTACATTGGAGAAACATATTTAGATCCAACATCTTTGGATGATACTTTAAATTTAAGTTTAGGTCGCGACCCAAACATAATAGTTAAACGCACATTCCTCAAAAATGAAGTGAAAGAGAAAATCATTGGCAACTTTGTGGAAAAAACGTATCGTTATTTAATTGAAGTTAAAAATCAAAAAGTAACTGACATTGATATCGTAATCCAGGATCAATTACCTATTTCCCAAGAAGGAGAAATTGAAATTACAATGATCGATTCAACGAAAGGTAAATTGAATGCTGTTACGGGACTATTGGAATGGAAAACAAAGATTAAGACGAAACAAAGTCAGCAATTTGAGCTTTCTTTTAAAGTGAAATCAAATAAAGATCGACCACTTTACCTATAAGTAAACATAGGTTTTATCGCCATATCGAAATATGTAGATATGGCGATATTCCCATTTCAATGCAATAAATCCAAATCACCTGCGTTTAATATAGAAATCCTTAATTCTCTATCATCATGCGCACTCTCCTAATTTCAGTAGTATTATTGTTCGCAACAACTATGAGTTTTGCTAACGAAAAAATGTACAATAAGTTAAATAAATTGTACCTCCTCAATCGTGACAAATGCATGGACAAAACCAAAAAAATCCTTCAAAAAGATAAAGAGGATGCAATTGCATATTACTTTCGATCCATCATTTACTACGACAAAAGCAAAGAATCTCAAACATTAAAAGGAATTTACTTGCAAGTAAATCGATCAGTTTCTAGTGCCATAAAGTTTGAAGAAAACAGCAACGAACAATCCAAAATATTAGTTCATTGGGATGAGCACATGGCATCTTTGAAAAGCCGATCTGAAAAATTAATTGTTTCACTTAACCGAAATGGCTACAGCGATTTAACTGAATCATTAGTAAAAAACCTTTCGAAAGTAACTTCGCTTGCTCCATATTTTAACCAAGCAACAAAGAAAGACTTACTTGCAGGCGTTGAGCTAGACATCGACGTAATGGATTCACCTTCTAACAGTGCATCTACCATTGCAAGTGATCAACTATATGGATTACCGAAAGGTAACGAACGTATCATGTCAAGTAGTATTGAGTTTGAAATTGAATTACTGCGTTTAATAAATGAAGAAAGAAAAAACAATCAATTGGCGGCTTACGACTGGAATGCGAATCTTGCTTATGCTTCAAGATATCATGCATTTGACCAATCTACACAAGCATATTTCAATCACGACACTTACGATGTGAAAAATGGAAATTTAGTGAAAGTTTCAGACTTCGAAAAGCGAATTAAGCAATTCTATAATGAAGATAAAGTTTTATCAGAATGTATTGCTGCAGGTGGATTATCGCCAGAGGAGACGTTAAAACAATGGATGGAAAGTCCGTCACACAAAGCAATCTTATTGGATAGAAACAGTAAGCTTGCAGGAATCGGTTTTGTTACAAATGATTCGAGTCCGCTTAAAACATATTGGGTGATTGCAATCTCAGAATAACAACGTCTTTCGGTAAAACTGGAGATAAATTAAATTATAAAAGCAAAAAAGTGGTTGATTAGCTCAACCACTTTTTTTATTTCTTCTTTCTTTTCAATGCTGCTTTTCTTTCAGCACCACGATTTCTTGATTTCGTCTTTTTTGGTTTTCTAACTCCAGGACTTCCAAGATTGACCTTACGATTTTTAGCTTTCTTTTCATGAAATGCCGGACCTACATCCTCCTTACTTGGCGTTTTAATAGCAACATTTGGCATGCTAACTTTAGGCATTTCATCAGGAGTTAGTACGTCTGAAATCTCCAAATCAATAGGCAATTCTAGTCGAGGAATTTCCATTTTCATCAAATCCTCAATCGATTGAAGCATTTTTAAATCACTTTCAACAATAAAAGAAATCGCATTTCCTTTTTGATCATATCGCCCAGTTCGCCCAATTCTATGGATGTAATTTTCAGTAACATCAGGCATATCGAAATTGAATACATGAGAAACCTCAGAAATATCCAAACCGCGAGAAACAATATCAGTAGCGATTAAAATTCTATGTTTACCTTCTTGAAAATTCTTTACCGCATTGAAACGAAAATTCTGTGCCTTGTTAGAGTGAATAATTCCAATTTCTTCATCAAAAGAATTAGAAATTTCTTCAAAAAGCTGATCAGCAATCTTTCTACTACGCGTGAAAACAATTACTTTAGAATACGTTTCCTTTTCTACCAGTAAATCACGAAGCAAATTGATCTTGGTGAAAAAATTGGGTAACATATAAATTGATTGCTCAATATTCTCTAACGGAGACCCTACTGGAGCAGCTTCAATTCGTGCTGGTTCAATAAAATAATCATTGATTAAGTTTTGAATATCCTCATTAATTGTTGCAGAAAAAAGTAAACTTTGCTTTTTTGCAGGTAAAATTTCCAAAATTGCATTTAATTGAGG
>Ga0233377_1000333_pt1 | contig 23467 bp, 18 predicted proteins | sample ElkDunMinimDraft_6_FD_191540 | JGI IMG/M metagenome (GOLD analysis project Ga0233377, IMG submission 191540) | Fecal eukaryotic communites from dung pellets of Tule Elk in California, USA - Elk Dung E36 | ecosystem: Host-associated > Mammals > Digestive system > Large intestine > Fecal | place...
ACCTCGACCATGCCGAATTCCTGGGCACGGAATTGACGGGCATCGCGGCGGAAAAAGCGGGCATCCTCAAGCCCGGTGCGCGAGGCCTGATCGCGCGCCAGTCGGAACCGGCCATGGCGGTGATCGAAGCCGCGGCCGCCAGGGTGCGCAGCCCCCTGACCGTCATGGGCGTGGACTTCGACGCCTGGGCCGAGCGCGGCGGACTGGCCTATCAGGACCAGCAGCGCTTCCTCGACCTGCCCGCGCCCGCCCTGTCAGGCCCGCACCAGATCGACAACGCCGGTCTGGCCGTCGCCGTGGCGCTGGAGCTGGACCTGCCTGAGGCGGCGATCGCTGAAGGGCTGGCCTCGGCCCGCTGGCCGGCGCGGATGCAGCGGCTGACCGCCGGCCCCTATGGCGAGGCGGCCCGCGCCGCCGAGGCTGAACTGTGGCTGGACGGAGGGCACAACCCTCATGCCGCGCGCGGCCTGGCCCGGACCCTGGCCCAGCGTCAGGCCCAGGCGCCGCGCCCTCTGGCCCTGATCGTCGGCATGCTGGCCAACAAGGATGCAGGCGGTTTCTTCGAGGCGTTGAAGGACAGCGGGGCGGCGGTCTTCACCGTTCCCTTCGAGGGCGCCTCAGCCGAGCCGGAAGCCCTGGCGGCGGTGGCGCGTGGCCACGGCCTGGGGGCCACGCCCTTCGCTTCGGTCGCAGCGGCGCTGGAACGCGCCCTGACGCTGGGCGCCGGGCGGGTGGTCATTTGCGGCTCGCTCTATATGGCGGGGGAAGTGTTGGGGGCCGACCGCGAGACTTGGCCGGATTGAGCCACACTACCACCCTCCCCCGGAGGGGGAGGGTGGGCATCGCATTCGCCTTCGTCAGGCGGCGTTGGCGCCGATGCCGGCTTCGGCCAGCCATTCCATGATCTTGCCCTTGGGCATGGCGCCGACCTTCATCGAGGCCATCTGTCCGTCTTTGAACAGCATCAGGGTCGGAATGCCCTTCACGCCCAGTTTCGACGGGATCATGGGGCTGTCGTCGATATTGACCTTGGCGATGGTCACCTGGCCGCTCAGCTCGTCGGCGATCTGCTCCAGAGCCGGGCCGATCTGTTTGCACGGGCCGCACCATTCGGCCCAGAAATCGACGAGCACAGGGGTCGAGGATTTCAGGACGTCAGCGTCGAAACTGTCGTCGGTGACTTTCACAGTCGCCATGGGGTGTGTCTCCATTTTTGGACGCTAACGCTCGGCCCGCGGGGCCTCGCTGCTTGAGCGTCTGTTAGTGCGCTGGATCGCTCCAGCGTTCCCTGCAGATGTGGGAGCGTTCCCCCAACAAATCAACGCGCATTTGTGAGAGCGGCGTCGATCATCGCTGCGGGAACCGGCATCAGCTTCGGTCCGTCGGTCCAAACCAGCGCCGCTTCGACGGGGCGCTCGGGATAAAGATGTCTCAAGATGGAGACATAAAGCGCCGCCTGCAGCACATAGGCCGGATCAGCGTCCTCGATGCGGGCCGGGGCAGGGCGGTTACTCTTGAAGTCGACGACCAGAACACGCTCCGGCGTGACCACCAGGCGGTCCATCCGGCCTGATATGGCGACGCCGTCGACTGCGCCGGTCAGGGCCACTTCGGGCCGGGATCCCTCTCCGAACACCGGCGCGAAGCGGTCGTCGTTCAGAACCGCCGTGGCCGAAGCGATCATCTCATCGCGTTGTTCGTCGCTGACGTCTCGTTCACGGGACAGCATGCGCAGGGCGGCGGAAGGGCGGTCCTCAGACGCAATGTCGGGCAGACGTTCCAGCAGACGGTGGATCAGATCGCCGCGTCGGAACCGGCCCAGAGCCAACCCCGCCTGGGCCAGAGGCGAAGGCGCAGGAATCCGCACCGCCCCCTCCATGGTCGAGGGCGAGGCGAACCGGGCGGCGGTGTCGGGCGCCGGCGAGATTCTGGCCCAGTCGGGCACGAGCGAAACGTCGACGCCCTTCGCAGCGTCAGGCGGAAGCACCGTCGGATCGACGCCGTAGCGCAGAACGCCGTCCTCGACCTCGCGCACCTCGGCCTCCTGACGCTGGAAGGTCTCGGTCAGGACCGCCCACCAGCTGCCCTCCTCAAACCCCGTCTTCGACCGGCCGGAGCCGCGCCCCATGATGATCAGACGGTCGCGCGCCCGCGTCAGGGCGACATAGAGCAGCCTCAGGGTCTCGGCGTCGGTGCGGTCCTGACGCGCCTGACGCGCGGCGGCGGAGGCGTCGCAGTCCTCCTTGGACGAGCCGGGACACATCAGCCAGGCCTCGCCGCCTTCGGTTTCCACCGGCATCAGCGTCGGACCCTGCGCCTTGGCTCGAGCGGTGGTGTCGGGCAGGATGACCACCGGCGCCTCCAGCCCCTTGGCCCCGTGCACGGTCATGACGCGCACCTCGCCGCGCGGTCCCTCCAGTTCGCGTTTCACCTCTACATCGGCGGCCTCCAGCATGGCCAGCGCCGTCTCCAGATCGGCGCCGCCTCGCCCCTCTGCGGCCAGGACCTGGTTCAGCGTCTCGTCGATCGCCTCTTCAGCCTCGGCGCCCAGACGGCGCAGGATGCGGCCACGGCCCGTGACGCCGGTCTCGTCCACCCGGTTCAGCAGGCCGGCGAAGAAGGCGAAGGGATCGCGGTCCCGGCTGGCGATGGCGAACTCCAGCAAGGCGACGGCGCGGGACCATTCGGCCCGTTCGCCCGCCCGTGCCTTAAGTTCACGCCACAGACGCCCGCGCTTGGGATCGGCGCCCGCCAGAGCAAACAGCCCGTCTTCGTCGATGTCGCAGAAGGGGCTGCGCAACACCTCGGCCAGGCTCAGCTCATCGTCGGGATAGAGGGTGAAACGGGCCAGAGAAATCAGGTCGTCGAAGACGATGTGCGACGACAGCTTCAGCCGGTCGGCCCCGGCCACGGGCACGCCCGCCGTCTTCAGCGCCCGGATGATCTCCTCGAAGGTGGCGTCGCGCCGTCGCACCAGGATCAGATAGTCGCCGTAGCTGGCGGGGCGCAGTTCACGCGTCTTGCGGTCATGCACAGCCACGCCGGTCTGCACCTGACGCCTGATCTCGGCGGCCAGTTTCGCCGCCAGCAGCTTGCGCCCGCTGGTGCCCGGCTCCTGATCGACCGGGTCCCAGACCTCGGGTTCGGGCGGCTTTTCATCTTCGAACAGGGGCCAGAGATCGACCGCGCCGGGCTGGCCCTGACGCTGGGCGACATGGGCCGGGATGGCGCCGACATCCTCTCCCACCAGGGCGGCTGTGCGCTCCGGGCTGTTGAAGACGGCGTCGACAAAGCTCAACACCTCGGGCGTCGAGCGGAAGGAGGTGGCCAGTTCAACCGCCTCGAAGGCCTCGCCCGCGCCCTTGACCAGGGCGTCGTAGCGCTGGGATTCCCGCCTCAGCCGTTCGGGCCGCGCCCCCTGGAAGGAATAGATCGACTGTTTCTCGTCGCCGACCGCGAAGACGGTGCGGCCTGTTCCCTCGCTGATTTCCGGCTGACCGAAACGCCGTCCGCCCGCGCCGGAGAAGAAGTCCTCGGTCAGGGCGCGAAGGATATCCCACTGCTGGGGCGCCGTGTCCTGAGCCTCATCGACCAGGATGTGCTCAATGCCGCCGTCAAGTTTGTAGAGCACCCAGGCGGCGGTGGCCCGCACGGTCAGCAGCTCCACCGTCCGCGCCACCAGATCGCCGAAGTCGAGCGCGCCGCCAGTCTCCTTGGCCTGATCGTAAAGATTGGCGTGGACCTCGGCCAAGGTCAGCACATGGCGGGTGTCGGTCGCCACCCGCACCTTGCGAAGTTGCTCCAGCGCCGAGAGATAGGTCAGCTGCAGGTCAGTCAGATACGCCGCCGCATCGGCCGGCGCCTTGGCCGTGGCCATGGCCTTGCGCGCTGCCCCACCGGTCAGGAAGACGTCGCCCAGACCAGTGAAAGTCCACAGCGCCGTCCGCATCCGCTCGGCGCATTTCTGATCATTGGTCGAACCGGTGCTCATCAGACCGGCCATGCGCAGCCATTCGCTCCGGTCCAGCCAACGCAGGAAATCGGCCTCGAGACTCTCCGGCGTCTGGTCGGGATCGGCCCCGGTCAGGACGTGCGGCGCGGGCGCGACCCCGGCCGCGACCCGGGCGGTGTAGTCGGTCAACTTGACCCGATCGGTCTCGATCATGGCCAGAAGAGCCTCGAATGCGCCCCAGTCCAGTTCGACCGCGAAATGGCTGTAGGCCTGTCCGACCGGCCCTTCGGGATCGGCCAGAGCCAGCTTCGCCAGTTCCTCTCGCGCCTCGTGCGACAGGGCGACGGCGGCCTCATTCTCCAGGACTGTGAAGCCCGGCGTCACCCCGGCCTCCAGCGGAAAACGCCGCAACAGCTTCTCGCAGAAGGCGTGGATGGTCTGGATCTTCAGCCCGCCCGGCGTCTCCAGCGCGCGGGCGAACAGGCGGCGCGCGCGCGACAGGTCCGGCCCGTGCAGGCTCGCCGGATCGCCGCCGTCCAGATCGGCCAGCGATTGCGCCAGTTCGGCGTCGTCCATCACCGCCCAGGCGCCCAGCCGGTCGAACAGCCGCGCCTGCATCTCGGCGGCGGCGGCCTTGGTGTAGGTGACGCACAGGATCTCGCCGGGCTGGACCTCGCCCAACAGCAGACGCGCCACCCGGTCCACCAGGGTCGAGGTCTTGCCCGAGCCGGCGTTGGCGGTGACGAAGACCGACTGGCGCGGATCGGCGGCGGCGATCTGGTGCGGGTCGGGCAGGATGCGGGGCTTGCCGGTCATTCCGCGGTCTCCTCGCCGCCGACGACGTGCCATTCCCAGACGCGCGCCAGATGATCGTAGTTGCCGCCGAAATTGCCCATGAACTGCGGCGCGGCCCAGCTGGCGTAGGGAGCGGACGGATCGTCGAACCGGGCCACGCGGCGCTTCAGCCCGATAAGGGCTTCCTGCGCCATCTCCTCAGCCTCGGCGCCGATGGCCCGCACCGCCGCCTCGCCGGGAACCTTGCGGCCGACGACGCGGACATAGGTCAGCTCCTCGGGCGTCACCGGGCCTGAATCCTTCAACCCCTCCGCCGCCAGAATGGCCCCGGTCAGGGTCAGCTGCGGCGCAAATCCAGTCCGCACCTGTTTGGCCGATGGGATGGTCCCGGTCTTGAAGTCCAGCACCGCCGCCCCTGTGGCCGAAAGTTCAATGCGGTCGGCCTTGGCGGTCAGTTTGAAGGGGGCGAAGGGGGCGTCGAAGGTCATGGACACCCGTTCCTCGACGCGGATTTCAATGCCGCGCAGCCGCCGTTCGGCCTCATGCGCGGCCAGCCAGCGGGCGGCGTTGCGGGCCAGAGGGGCCTCTCGCGCCATCGCCGCCTCCTCGAAGCCATGGTGGCCCAGTTCCTCCAGCAGCAGGGTCTCCAACCGGTCGGCGCAATCCTCGGGCAGGGCGTGGGGCCAGTCCTGGGTGAATCGCTCGACCGCCTTGTGCACCGCATTGCCGCGGGCGATGGCCTCGGCCGATTGGCCCGGCCGGTCCAGCGGCTTGAGCCTCAACACATAGCGGGCATAGACGGCGTAGGGGTCGCGCACCCAGCGCTCTACCCCTGTCACCGGCAGTTCGCGCGGGCGCCGCTCGACCGGCGGGCGCGGCATGGGGCGTTTGGCGTAGTCGGGGGCGGCGCGCACGGAGGCGTCCAGCGCCCGCGCCTGCTCCAGCGCCAGAACAGGCCGCTCCAGCTCGACCTTGGTTCCGGGCGCATCGGCGCCGCGCGTCAGCATCTCCAGCCGCCACAGCCAGCGAGACTTGACCGCCGGCTGGCCGCCGCGACGGTCTGAATGGACCAGCACCGCATCTTTGGCGCAGGCGGCCTGGACGAAGTCCTGCGCCGTCTGGCCCAGGCGGCGTTCGGGCGGGGGCAGGCCCAGGGCCTTGCGCATCGGCCGCGACAGGAAGGGATCGGTCGGGGCGGCGTTGGGCCAGACGCCTTCCTCCAGCCCGGCCAGGATCATCCGGTCGGCCCGCACCAGACGCGCCTCGATGGCCCCGAGAATCCGCAGGCGCGGTTGGTCGGCGCCGCCGGTCCGCACCGTCTGTTCGTTCAGCAGGGCGGCGACCAGGGCGGCGGCTTCGATGCGGGTCACGGGGGGCAGTGAGGCCCCGCCCTCGATCAGGGCCGACAACAGGCCCGCCGCCGCCTCGCCGTCCGGCCCGGCCCAGGCGTCCTGACCGGCCAGGGCCTCGATCAGACGGGTCAGGGCGCGCGCCGCCTGATCCAGAGGCGCATCGGGCGTGAAGTCGGCCACGGCCTGATCCGAAAGGGCCTCCATCCGGTCCAGCAGCAGGTGGGCGGAGGCGACCTCGGCCAGGGTGCGGTCGGAAGGCGGGCTGCCGTCGTCGCGCGGCTGGGTCGCCTTCAGCAGGGCGGCGCGGGCGCGGGACCAGTCGCGCCGTCGCGGGCCGCGCAGGGCGTGTCGCTCCAGCGCCGTCGTCGCGTCTTCGAAATCTGTCTCGCCCAGATCGAGCCGGACGAGGGGGTGTTTCAGCAGGCCCAGAAGCCCATGCGGGTCCAGGGGGCGGGCCATGAAGCGCGCCGCCAGATCGACCAGACCGCCCGCCCGCATCCGCGACAGGGGTTGGCCGGACGAGGAGTCCGCCGTGATGCCCCATCGCTCCAGCCGCGCGGCCACGCGACGGCCAAGCGCCAGGTCGGGGGTGACGAGGGCGCAGGTCTTGCCCGGTGTCTCCAGAGTCTCGCGCATCATCAGGGCGATGGCGGCGGCGGCGTCCTCCTCGGCGCGGACGGTGACGACCGACAGCCCCTCAAGCCCCTCGGCGATGGGATCGGCGGAGCGGATCGCGGCGGCTCCGGCCCGGAGGTCACGGATGGTGTCGCGCCAGTCGGCCGTGGCGTCGGCGGGGCGCAAGGCCTCATTCAACAGGCGCTGGCGGGCGCGGCTGCGGACTTCGCAGGCGGGGTCTTCAGCGGGCTGGAACCAGGGGCGCACGGCCTCGCGCGGCGTCTTGGTGCGGTCCAGAAGCCGCCACAAGGCGTTCTGCGGATGCTGTTCGCTGTCGCCCAGAGCGGCCCAGACCGCCGGGTCCAGATCCATGTCCAGACCGGGCAGGACGACGCAGCCGCGCGGCGCAGCGGCGACAGCGGCCAGAACATCGGCGGCGGCGGGGGCGGTGCCGGTCGAACCGGCGGCGATCACCGCCTGCTGCGGCGGACGCTCGGTCCAGGCGGTGGCCAGAAGGCGCAGAAGTTTGGCGCGGCGCCAGGCCGGATCGACCAGACCCAGGGCCTTCAGCCGCTTCGGCCAGGCCTCGACCGCCAGACCCAGGAAGCGCGCCGACTCCTGCCAATGTTCGGCCAGATCGCCTTCGACCAGGGTGGCGACGCGGCCGATGTCGTCGATCTCCTCGAGTTCGCAGGAATCGAGAAAACCGCCCAGGGCGTCGGCCATCTCCAGCGCGCGCAAGGGCTTCAGGCCGGGCTGGAAATCCTCGACGATCATCCGCGCCATCTCGAAACGGCGGGTCAGGGGCGCGATGGCGGGCGGCAGGTCCAGACCCAGTTCGCCGGGCGCGAACGGCGGCTCGTCCTCCTCCAGATCGCCCAGCGGCCTGACCTGCGGCAGCAGCAGAGACCGGCCCGCCGCCTGCGTTCTCAGCGCATCGGTGAAGGCCCGCGCCGCTCGGCGGTTGGGCAGGAGGATGACGGCGTCAGACAACACCTCCGGCGGCTTGTCGTCCAGCCAGTCCAGCACCCCCGCCGCCAGATCCTGCAGAAACGGCCGTCGCGCCTCGATGGCGTACCAGCGCGAGGCTTCAGGCGCGAAGGGGTCGAACCGGGTGCTCATGGCGTTTGCGCCAGACGTGTTTGCAGCAGGCGGGCCTCGGCCTCGTCGCGGGCTTGAGGGTCGCCGACGTGCATCCACTCGCCGTCCAGAACGCAGCCGAACAGACGCCCTTCAGCGGCGGACTTGCGCCACAGGCCGCTGAGCGAAAACGGACCGTCAGGGCCGTCTGCGGCGTAGTCGGGCCGACAGATGTGCACGCCCATATAGGCGTAGGGTGCAGCAGGCGCGTCGCCCCTGAAGGTCAGCTGTCCGTCCTCACCCAGGAAGAAGTCCCCGTCGCCTTCGAAGCCGATGGAACCTTCACGTCGGGCCAGCAGCAGGGCCGCGTCCATCCGTTCCGGGTCCCATAGGCGGGACAGGTCGCCGAGTGCGTCACCCCCGTCGGTCCAGACGCTGTCGATATTGGCCACGACGACGGGGGCGTCGCCCAGCAGGGGCTGCGCTTTCTTCAGCCCGCCGCCGGTTTCCAGCAGTTCGGCGCGCTCGTCGGAAATGATGATCTCGGGTCCGCGTCCGCGCGTTGCCAGATGCCCCTCAAGCCTGTCCGCGAACCAGTGGACGTTGACCACGGCCTTTTCGACGCCGACCTCCGCCAGTCTGTCCAGCACATGGTCGATCAGGGCTCGGCCCGCCACCTCGACCAGGGCCTTTGGCCGGTCATTGGTCAGGGGCCGCATGCGTGTGCCCAGTCCGGCGGCGAGCACCATGGCGGTCTTTGGGGCGGTCATCGGCATCCTCCAGCCCTTCTCCCCTCGGGGGAGAAGGTGTCATGCGCAGCATGACGGATGAGGGGGCTGGCGGCCACCGGCGCGCCGTTCGTCTTCAAGGATGAAACTGGCGGAAAAAGCCCCCTCATCCGAACCGCTGCGCGGCCCACCTTCTCCCCCCAGGGGAGAAGGAAGCGAGCGGCGGCGGTCATCGACGCACATCCTCGGGCACGTGGCGGTCCATCCAGCCGGCGACGGCCTTGAGGCCCGGCACCTTCAGATTGGCGTTCAGGTGCGCCCACATCCGGGGCATGAAGGCGGCGTAGCGGGGCTTGCCGTCGCGGGCGATCAGGCGGGCGAAGACGCCCAGAATCCGCGCCTCGTTCAGCGCCGCCAGACCGGCGTAGTCGGCCATGAAAGCCTCGCGGTCGACTTCGGGTCTCAAACTGAAATAGCGGTCCAGCGCCTCGACCTCCAGCGCGGGGGGCACGTCGCGGCGGGCGTCCTGCAACAGGGAGTGCAGGTCCCACGACGGATGGGCGATCACCGCGTCCTGAAAGTCGATCAGGCCGACGCGGGCGGCGCCCACGCGCTTGGGCAGCCAGATCAGGTTCTCGGCGTGATAGTCGCGGTGCGCCATGACCGAAGCGCCCGCCGCGCCTGAGGCGACGATGGACGCCCAGGCGGCGCGCCATTCGGCGACGGCGTCGTCGTCGAAGGCCAGACGCGGCTCCAGCTTCGGCAGCCATTCGACGAACAGATCAGCGCCGCCCTGCAAGGCGGTCTCGTCATAGACCAGCATGGGCCAGTCGCTGGCGGGGCCGTTCAGTGTCTCAGGCGGACGGCCCGCTGCATGCAGCCACGCCAGCGCCTCGACCGCGGCCAGATACAGCGGCGCCTCCGCCTCGCAGGCCTCGATCACGCGGGCGAACAGGGCGTCGCCGAAATCCTCGATGACGGCCAGGCCGTTGGGCGCATCGACGGCGATGATCTCCGGCGCCGACAGGCCGAGGGCTTTCAGGTGGGCGGCGACGGCGGCGAAGGCCTCTATGCGGCCGGCTGACAGGCGGGCGACGGCGTTCCAGCCCTGGGCGCGGCGTTCGGCGGGCGTCCAGGCCGGGTCGCACGGCGGGCTTTCGGCGGCGGGGGCCTGGTCCATCAGCATCAGGCTGGCGCCCGAGGCCGTGGTCAGTCGCTCATAACGCCGCGTCGAGGCGTCTCCGGGTAGGGGGGCGCGCGCCGCCCCGGACAGGCTGGCGGATTTCAGAAACGACAGACGCAGGGCTTCGCGGTCGGCATGGGGGTCAGACATGGATTTCCTTCAGCTTCGCCTCCCACGCCCCTGCGCCGGAAACGGTCGCAACCCGGCCCTCGCCGTCCTCGGCCAAGGTGACGGTCAACACGTCGGGTCCCAACCAGGCGGCGGGGTCGTCGCCCAGACGTTCGGGCCATTCGATGACGGCGAAACCAGTGTCCAGCGCCTCGTCCAGACCGATCTCCACCGCCTCTTCGGGACGGGTCAGGCGGTAGAGGTCGAAATGGGCTACAGGCGGCTCGCTGTCGTAGAACTGCACCAGGGTGAAGGTCGGCGAGGGCACGTCTTCATCCGGCGTGGTCAAGGCGCGGATCAGGCCGCGCGCCAGCGTCGACTTGCCCATGCCCAGCGGGCCGTAAAGCAGCAGGGCTTCGCCATGTCCCATGAGTGGGGCAAGAGCCCCCCCCAGCCGGGTCGTGGCCTCGGCGTCGCTGAGGGGAAAGACGCGCGTCGTCATGCGAACTCCGCGTCCGGCTGCTGCGCCAGCGTCCGTTCGGTGAAGGCTTTCAGGGCCAGGGTGGCGCGGGCGGCGTCGGCGTCCAGCCGCTCGGGCGGGATGGGTGGGCCGACCGTCAGCTGGAAAGCCTTGCCCGCCTTGTTGAGCAGCTCGTGGAACAGGGTCACGTCCCTCAGTTCCTGAGAAAAACGGTCGAAGAAATGGAACAGGCGCGAGGTCGGCCCTGCGACATGGATCGGCACCACCGGCGCATTGTACTTGCGGGCCAGAGACGCTGCGGTCTGGGCCCATTCGGGATCGGTCACGACGCCATTCGCGCCGACGCGGGCCAGACGTCCGGCGGGGAACATGACCAGGCAGCGCTCTGCCTCGAAGGCTTCCTTGGCGGCCTGAAGCGTGGCGCGGGTCTTTTCGCGGGTGCGCTTGTCGTGGACCCATTCGACCGGGATGATGGTCTCGCCCAGGCGCGGCGACACACGCACGGCGTCGGCGTTGGCGAAGAAGATGATGTCGTCGCGGCGCTGGCGGATGGCGTCGAACACGGCGATCCCGTCGGCGATGCCGGTCGGATGATTGGCCACGACGATGCAGCGGCCCGTGGCGGGCAGGCGGTCGAGGCCTTGCGTCGTCACCCTCAGCCTCAGCAGGCCGCTGACATGGGCCAGGGCGTCGCGTCCCGACAGGGGCTGGACGGCATCGGCCATCTTCACCGCCTGGTCAAAGCCCAGCAGCCGATAGAGCAGGGGCCGCACAACCGGCCAGGCCCAGGACGCGGTCAGACGCGGCGCCCGCTCGGCGATCAGCACCTCGCAGATGTGAGGCGGCTCAGAGGGGACGAGAGCGGGGGCGAGCGGGGCGGCGGTCATGCCGTCCGGTTGTCGCTGTTTGGGCCGGGGTCCGCAAGCCGGGGCGCGGCCTGACTTTCGCCCCGTTGGCGCCCAGGGCCGGACGGTGCTACGCCAGCGCCCTGATTGAGGAGAACCATCTGATGCGTCATCGCTCCCTGCTGGCCGGCGCCTGCGCCGCCCTGGCTCTGGTCGCCGCCGTCCCGGCCCTGGCTGAAGCCCCTGCAATCGCCCCCGTTGTTGCGGAAGCCGTCCCGGCGTCTGTGCTCGCGCCCGCCGCTGTTCAGGTCCAGGCGCCTTTCACCTATCAGGACATGATCTCGGCCAACCGGCTGGGCGATCCCCAGGTGTCGCCGGACGGCCGCTGGGTGGTCTATGCCCTGACCACGACGGATGTGGCGGCCAACCGCCGCTCAGGCGCCCTCTATGCGGTCGATCTGAACGAACCGGGCGAGCCGGTGCGTCTGGCCATCAATGAGGGCGGCGCCAACACCGCGCGTTGGGGTTCGGACGGCAAGCTCTACTTCCTGTCGGGCCGCTCCGGCTCCAGCCAGGTCTGGCGCGCCGACGCCGACGGGACCAACCCGGTCCAGGTCACCAATCTGCCGACCGACGTCAACGCCTACCGCATCAGCCCGCAGGCGAACCAGGTGGCCGTTTCCCTGGCCGTCTATCCGGAAGCCGCAGACCTCGCCGCCTCCGTGGCGCATGGCCGCCAAGTCGCCGAGCGCAAGACGACGGGTCAGGTCTATGACCGCATGTTCGTTCGCCATTGGGACACCTGGGCTGACGGCACGCAGAACCATCTCTTCGTCCAGTCCTTCGGCGCCGGCGGCGCGGCGACGGGCGATCCGGTGTGGGTGACGCACGGCTTCGACGGCGACACCCCCTCCAAGCCCTTTGGCGACGAGAGCGAGTTCACCTTCGCCCCGGACGGCCAGTCGATCGTCTTCTCGGCCCGCGAAGCCGGAAAGAGCGAACCCTGGAGCACCAATTTCGACCTCTATCAGGTGTCTGTCTCCGCTCCGGGACAGCTGACCAATCTGACCGAGGCCAACGAGGCCTGGGACACCGGCCCGGTTTTCTCGCCGGATGGCCGCACCCTGGCCTATCGCGCCATGGCCCGCCCGGGGTTCGAGGCTGACAAATACGCCGTCTTCCTGCGTGATGTGGCTTCAGGCCAGGTGCGCCAGATCGCGGCCAACTGGGACCGCTCGGCCGACACCCTGCAATGGTCGGCGGATGGTCGGACCCTGTACACCACCGCCGGTGATGTCGGTCAGACCCGCCTGTTCGGCATCGACGTGGCCAGCGGCTCGGTCATGCCCCTGACCGGCGAGGGCCATGTCTCGGCCTTCGGCCAGACGCCGTCCGGCTTCGTCTTCGCCCAGGACAGCCTGACCCGGCCCAGCGAGCTGTTCGTCAAGACCTTCCGGGGCCGCGAAATGCCCCGCCGGATCACCGATGTTAACCCGCAGTTGGACGATCGCGCCTTCGGTGAGGCGGAACAGTTCACCTTCGCCGGCTGGAACGGTGAAGAGGTCCACGGCTATGTCATCAAGCCCGCCAACTACGTCGAGGGCCAGCAGTACCCTGTCGCCTTCCTGATCCACGGCGGGCCGCAAGGCTCGTTCGGCAACGGCTGGTCCTACCGCTGGAATCCTGAAACCTACGCCGGCGCCGGCTATGCGGTGGTGATGATCGATTTCCACGGCTCGACCGGCTACGGCCAGGCCTTCACCGACTCCATCAGCCAGCACTGGGGCGATCGCCCGCTGGAGGACCTGCAAAAGGGTTGGGCCGCGGCGCAGCAGCGTTACAGCTTCCTGGACGGGGACAACGCCTGTGCGCTGGGCGCCTCCTACGGCGGCTATATGATCAACTGGATCGCGGGCAACTGGCCGGGCGAGTTCAAATGCCTGGTCAACCACGACGGCGTCTTCGACACCTTCGGCATGGGCTATTCCAGCGAGGAGCTGTGGTTCACCGAATGGGAGTACGGCGGCACCCCGTGGGAGAATCCGCGCGGGTATCAGCAGTTCAATCCGGCCAACCACGTCCAGAACTGGCGCGACCCGATGCTGGTGGTCCAGGGCGACCGCGATTTCCGCATCCCCACGGCTCAGGGCCTGTCGACCTTCACCGCCCTGCAGCGCAAGGGAATCGACAGCCGCCTGGTCGTCTTCCCCGACGAGAACCACTGGGTGCTGCGTCCGGCCAACAGCCTGCAATGGCATAATGAGGTTTTCGGCTGGCTGGACAAATATCTGAAGCCGGAAGACTGACCGCTTTCACGCCGCTAACGATCAAGGGCCGCCGTCGATCAGACAGCGGCCCTTTTTTCATGTCTCGATAAAGGGGCTCAGCGGGCGGCGATCGACCGGGTCAGGCTGACGTAGCGGGCGTGCTCGCTGGTGGTCATGCAACGCGGCGCGGTCCAGGCTTCCCGCGTCTGGCGGACGTCGAGGGCCTGACGGGCGCTGATGAAGACCGGGGCTGCGCCGAAATCACGAGTGTAGGCGGCGCGGGTGGCGGCATCCGAGTCGCAGATCATCACAGCACGGGGACCGGCGTTGGTGCGCAGGACGATGGGCGCCTGCGTCTCGATCTGCGGCTGGGTTCGCGACGCAGCGCTAGGCGTCTGGTCCGCAAGGGCGGGGGCTGCGGCGCCCAGAATCAGCAGAGCGGCGGCGGAAACGGACAGCAGGCGCATTCGGAAAATCCTCCAGACGGCCGGAATTCGCGCCGGACTCGGATGGAAGAATGCGCCAATTCCTCGAATTGTAAAGTTTTCGCGATAAATGAAAGAATGAAAAATGACGACGAAGCCTGTCGGGACTGATTTCTGATCGGAATTTGAGACGACACCGCGCTTCATGCGTATCTGAAGCGTGTCTTTTCCCATTCGCAGGAGTCCCATGACCCGCCGAGGCCTGTTCGCCCCGCTTCTGGCGCCTCTTGTCGGGGCCTGCTCGCCTCTGGCCCTGCTCAACGCCGTCGGACCGCGTGACCGGGGCGCCGGGCGTGTCGGGCGTGATCTGGCCTATGGCGATGACCCGCGTCAGATGATGGACGTGCATGCGCCGACGCTCGCCTCAGCATCGGCTCACGCTCTGCCGGTGCTGGTCTTCTTCTACGGCGGGGGCTGGGATTCGGGGGCGCGGCGGCTCTACGGCTGGGCGGCGCAGGCCCTGGCGGCGCGTGGCTTTGTGGTGTTCACGCCCGACTACCGGCTGGTCCCGCAGGTGCATTTCCCCGCCTTCATCGAGGACGCTGCGGCGGCCACGGCCCGCGCGGCCGACCTGGCGGCGGCCTATGGCGGAGACGCCGGCCGGCTGGGCGTCATCGGCCATTCCGCCGGGGCCTATCTGGCCATGATGATCGCCCTGGACCGGCGCTATATGGCGGCCGTCGAGCGCCCTGACCTGATCAAGGCGGCGGCGGGTCTGGCGGGACCCTATGATTTCCTGCCGTTCGATGTCGCGGCGTCACAGAACGCTTTTGGGCGAGCGCCCGATCCGACTTTGACCCAGCCGGTCACCTTCGTGCGCGCCGACGCCCCGCCGCTGTGGCTGGGGCACGGCATGGCGGACACGGTTGTCCACGCCGAGGACACCACCATATTGTGCGAGCGAATGACCGCCGTGGGCGGGGCGTGCGAGGCCCGGCTCTATCCCGGTCTCGATCACGCCGACCTGATCGCCGCCTTCTCTCCCCTGTTCCGCAAGAAGGCGCCGGTGCTGCACGATGTGACCACCTTCTTGCAGGCGCGCCTGGCGTTGACAGGCGCATGAGCGTCAGCCGTCGTCACTCGCCATAGGGTTTGGTTTGAGGCAGTTTGGCGGGATGAAAAGACCTGCCCATTTCGTTTCATCCCTTGTCGCAGCTCTGGTGCTGGGGGCCGTCTCCAGCCCGATCAGCGCCGCGCAGCAGGTCCAGCCTCAGGATGTGCTGGACGCCGCCTGGCGCGAGGCGATGGCCGTCTCGCCGACGCCGGTCAGTCTGGCGCGAGACCGCATGGAGGCCGGAACGATCACCGCCGAGGAGGCGCCCGACTTCATCGCCCAGTTGCAGAGGGACGCCGCCTGGGACCGATCCGTCGCCGCCGTCCGCATGGGCGCGGCCCGTCTGACGCAGGGCTGCGCCACGCCAGGCCTCGACGGCTGCACGGCGCGTCAGGGCGGCTGGCTGACTGCGCCTGCTGGCGAGGTTCTCTACTGGCAGATCCAGAAGGGCTCGACCGACGAGGGCGGCACCATGGAGGCGGTGGTGCTGTTCCAGCCCGGCGCTGACGGCGCCCTGAGGCCGATCGGCTGGACGCGGGGCGGCTTCTATCAGCCGCCGGTGCTGATTCAGGACGGAGAAGGCGCGCCTCTGCATGTGGCGGTGTCCGGCGTCTTTCCAGGCACGGGCGCACGCAACGCCGACCTGCTGTACCGCTGGACGCCCGGCGCCGAACGGCCTCTGAGAGAGATCGACACGGTCAGCTGGCGCGACGGCCTCTCCGCCCGCCTGCCCGCCGGGCTGGAGGTGTGGAAGGGGGTGGACATGGACTACGCCTCTTTGCGCGCCTCTTCGCCCCTTTGGCAGGCGAGCGACGCCAACTGCTGCGCCTCTGGCGGCTCGGTCTGGCTGAGTTTCTCCATCAGCGAGGATAAGCTGGTGCTGGACGACGTCTCTGTGCGCGATCCCCTGATCGACCTGGCCTCGAGCCTGCCGACAGAGGTGTTCGACTACGCCGGGCGTCGGGCGGGGTGCGCCCATTTAGGCGGCGAGCCGGCGGACGATCCTGATCGCCGCGCCCAGATCCAGACGGCCATGAACACGCTTCGCTGTGACGCGCTTGACGCTGACGCCGCCGCCCTGAAGGTCCGTCATGCTGACGCGCCCGCCGTGCTGGCCGCCCTCGCCCGGATCGAAGCGCATTTCGCAATGGAAGGCGGTTAAGCGTCGCCGTCTCGCCAAGGTCACGATCTTCGGTTATCTGAGATCATGACAAACACGATCACACCCTCGATGCAGGCTCTGGCGGCGCTGGACCGCCTGGAAATCCTCTACTCTCAATCCGTCGCCAATCTCCGCAAGGCGGTGGGGACCTTCCTCGCCACGGGCGAGCGGGCCGACCCCGAAGCGCGGGCAGCCGGCACCTTCTCCTATCCCCGTCTGACGGTCAGCTGGTTCGGCGAACGCCCGGCCAATCTGGAGATTCGCGCCTTCGCCCGCATGTCGCGTCCCGGCGTCTACAGCACCACCATCACCCGGCCCGACCTCTACCGCCCCTATCTGCTGGAGCAGCTTTCCTTGCTGGAGCGCGACTACGGCGCGACCTTCACGGTGGAACCGTCGGATCAGGAGATTCCCTTCCCCTATGTGATGGACGGCTCGGACGTGGTGCTGGACCGCAGCCAGACCGCCGCCGTGGCGCGCTGGTTCCCGACTACGGACCTGGCTCATATCGGCGACGAGATTTCGGACGGCATGTTCGACCCGGCAGAGGACTTCCCCCTGTCGCAGTTCGACGGCCTGCGCACCGACTTCTCCCTGGCCCGCTTGCGCCACTACACCGGAACGCCGGTCGAGGCGGTGCAGGGCTATGTGCTGTTCACCAACTACAACCGTTATGTCGACGAGTTCGTGCGCTGGGCCTGCGACCAGCTGAAGGACCCGAACAGCATCTATGAGACCCTGTCCTGCGCCGGCGGAGTGGTGCTGACGCGCGACACGCCGGACCTCGAGTCTGCGGCCATGGACGCGGCCTGGAAGAAGCACCAGATGCCCGCCTATCACCTGACCGCGCCGGGCAAGAACGGCATCACCCTGGTCAACATCGGGGTCGGTCCGTCCAACGCCAAGACCATCTGCGACCATCTGGCCGTCACGCGTCCGCACGTCTGGATGATGATCGGCCACTGCGGCGGTCTGAGGCCCAGCCAGACCATAGGCGACTATGTTCTGGCTCACGCCTATCTGCGCGATGACCATGTGCTGGATGCGGTGCTGCCGCCTGACATCCCCATCCCCTCGATCGCAGAGGTCCAGCGCGCTCTCTATGACGCCTCCAAGCGGGTCTCAGGCGCGCCGGGCGAAGAGGTCAAGCGCCGCCTTCGCACGGGCACGGTGGTGACCACCGACGACCGGAACTGGGAGCTGCGCTATTCCAAGTCGGCCCTGCGTTTCAACCAGAGCCGCGCCGTCGCCATCGACATGGAAAGCGCCACCATCGCTGCGCAAGGGTATCGCTTCCGCGTGCCCTACGGCACCTTGCTGTGCGTGTCGGACAAGCCCCTGCACGGCGAGATCAAGCTGCCGGGTCAGGCCAATCGCTTTTATGAAGGCTCCATCTCCGAGCACCTGCAGATCGGCATCCACGCCATCGACCTGCTGCGCGCCGAAGGCGACGGCCTGCATTCACGCAAGCTGCGCGCCTTCGACGAGCCCCCGTTCAGGTAAATAATAAAGCGTCCCCTTCTCACGAGGAAAGGACGCGAGCGTAAGCGTGCAGCGATCATCTCCTTTGCGGCCTGCCGACGTCGGCTTCGTCCCGTCAACCGTCGGCAGGCCGCATGCGATCGTCCTCCAACGGGAGAGGCTTAACCTCTCACGCCGCCTCGCCCAGGGCCGCCAACCCCGCCCGCGAGGGACACAGGTCCGAGATCACGCAGGCCGAACATTTCGGCTTCCGCGCCAGACAGGTGTAGCGGCCGTGCAGGATCAGCCAGTGGTGGGCCTTGGGCAGCCAGGCGGCGGGCACGACCCTGTGCAGTTGCGCCTCCACCTTGTCCGGCGTCGCCGCATTGGCCAGGCCCAGCCGGTGTGAGACGCGGAAAACGTGGGTGTCCACGGCGATAGCCGGCTCTATGCCCAGTTCGTTCAGAACCACGCTGGCGGTCTTGCGTCCCACTCCGGGCAGGGCCTGAAGGTCGTTCCGGTTCAGAGGAACCTCGCCGCCATGCTGTTCGACCAGCATGCGCGCAGCGGCGATGACGTTTCTGGCCTTGGTGCGGTACAGGCCGATGGAGGCGATCAGGGGGATCAGCCCGTCCTCACCCAGCATCAGCATCTTCTGCGGCGTGTCGGCCACGGCGAACAGGGCCTTGGTCGCCTTGTTGACCCCGACATCGGTGGCCTGGGCTGACAGGGCGACCGCCACCACCAGCGTATAGGGATTGACGAAATCCAGTTCGGTCTTCGGATCGGGCATGATCCCGGACAGGCGGACGAAGATTTCCTCGACCCGGTCCTCGTCGGGCGGCCAGCCCAGCAGCAGAGGCGCGCGCTTGGGCGCTCTGGATCGACGGCGCGGCGGAGGAGGGACGGACATGTTCCCGGCTTCGCGCTCCGGACGGCTCCGGTCAAGCTGCGGGCGCCGATGACACGCTGAAACGCAAGGTGATGGTGCGCCGCACAAGGAGTATTGATTTTTAGACAGTGCTGTCCATTTATGCCGCACCTATCCGCTCGCCCTTTATCCGCCCGCACGAGTCGACCATGGCCCTGTCGCCCGCTCTCAAGAAGCGTCTCCCCCTCATTGCCGGCGGCGGCGTCGCTGTCGCCCTGATCATCGGCGGTTTCGTCTGGTGGCAGGGCAAGCAGCGCTGGGAGGCCACCGACAACGCCTTCGTCCAGGCCGACACCACAAGCGTCAGCCCTCAGATCGACGGCTATGTCGTCGAGGTTCTGGTCGCCGACAACCAGCGGGTCGAAGCCGGTCAGGTGCTGCTGCGTCTCGACGACAAGGACGCCAAGGCCGGGGTCGTTGCGGCCGAAGCCAATCTGGCGGCGGTGACGGCGGCGGTGTCCAATGTCGACGCCCGCGCCATTCAGGAACAGGCCACCATCGCCAGCCGCGCCGCCAGCGTCTCCCAGGCCCAGGCACAGGCCGATCTGGCAGCCCAGCAGGTGGCGCGTTACGACCAGCTGGCCCAGCAGGGCTGGGTCTCACAGCAACGCATCGACACCGAACGCGCCAGCGCCCGCACCGCCCAGGCCTCGGTCGCCCAGGCCCAGGCCGCACTGGTCGCCGAACAGCGCAGCGTCGGCGTTCTGGGCTCCAGCCGCAGCCAGTCGCTGGCCGCCGTCGAACAGGCCCGCGCCCAGCTGGATCAGGCCCGGCTGACGCTGGAGCGCACCGTCATCCGCGCGCCCGTCGGCGGCGTGGTCGGGGCGCGCGGCGTCCGCATCGGCCAATATGTGCGGCCCGGCGGACAGGTGCTGTCCATCGTGCCCCTGGGCGACGCCTACATTGTCGCCAACTTCAAGGAGACCCAGGTCGACCGCCTGCGTCTGGGCCAGACGGTCCACATCAGCGCCGACGCCTTCCCCGGCGAAAAGCTGACCGGCCATGTCGAGAGCTTCGCCCCCGCCACGGGATCGGAGTTCGCCATGATCCCGATCGAGAACGCCACAGGCAACTTCACCAAGATCACCCAGCGGGTGCCGGTGCGCATCCGCATCGACCGCGCCGGCGCCACCCTGCGGCCCGGCCTGTCGGTCACGGTCAAGGTCGATCTGAAGAGCGACGGCGGCCTGAGCTTCGCCGAAGCCGCCGCCGGAACGGTGCAGACCGCTGATGTTTCGGGGGCGCGCGGCCAGTGACCGCCGCCGCACCCGGCGCCGATGCAGTGACCGGCGGAACCCCGCCGGACGCGCCCGCCGTCAACTGGACCGTCCTTCTGCTCGGTTTCGCGGGCATGGTGATCGGCCAGTTCATGGCCATTCTGGACATCCAGATCGTCGCCTCCTCCCTGCCCCAGATCCAGTCCGGCGTCGGCGCCTCGGCCGATGAGGTCAGCTGGATCCAGACCGCCTATCTGATACCCGAAGTGGTGATGATTCCGCTGTCGGGCTACTTGTCCCGGTTGTGGGGCACGCAGAAGGTCTTCCTGATTTCCTGCACCGGCTTTCTGTTGATGAGCTTCGCCACGGGGATGTCATCCTCGATCGAGCAGATGATCGTCTTCCGCGCCCTGCAAGGCTTCGTCGGCGGGGCCATGATCCCCACCGTCTTCGCTGTGGCCTTCACCGCCTTCCCGCCCAGCCAGCGCGTCACCGCCAGCGTGGTGATGGGATTGATCGTCACCCTGGCGCCGACGGTCGGCCCGACCCTGGGCGGCCATCTGACCGAGTGGATGAGCTGGCGCTGGCTGTTCTTCATCAACCTGATCCCCGGCGCACTGGTGCTGTTTCTGGTCGGCCGCTACGCCCATTTCGACAAGGGCGATCCGTCGCTGGCCAAGGGCTTCGACTGGTGGGGGCTGGTCCTGATGGCCGCCTTTTTGATGTGCATGCAGTTCGTGCTGGAGGAAGGGGCCAAGGACGACTGGTTCTCTGACGACATGATCGTGGTTCTGACCGTGATCGCCGTCATCACCGGACCCGCCTTCATCTGGCGCTCGCTGGCCTATCGCAATCCGATCGTGGATCTGCGGGCCTTCACCAACCGCAACTTCTCCGTCGGCGTGGTCATGACCTTCTGCGTCGGGGCGGTGCTTTACGGCGGCACATTCTTGTTGCCCTTGTTCCTGTCACGTATCCGGGACTTCACGCCTGCCGAGGTGGGCACCACCATGATGGTCACGGGTCTGTCGATGTTCGTGACGGCGCCGTTCGCCGGGCGGCTGGTGCGGGTGGTGGATGCGCGTCTGCTGATGTTCGGCGGCTTCATGCTGTGCGCCTGGGGCATGTGGGACGCCCACAACGTCACTTCGGAATGGGGCTTCTGGGAGTTCACAGGCGTTCAGGCCATGCGCGGCGTCGGGGCCATGATGGCCATGATCGCCTCGCAGCAGGTGACCATGTCGACCCTGCCGCAGAACCGGGTCAAGAACGCCTCGGGGCTGGTCAATCTGGCGCGCAATGTCGGCGGCGCCTTCGGCCTGGCCCTGCTCAACACCTCCTTGACCCAGAACACCGCCCTGCACATGAGCGAACTGACCCAGGCCATACCCGTCACCGATCAGGGGATGGCGGGCATGCTGGCCGGGATGCAGGAACGCTTCGCGGACTCCATCGACCCGGCCGGCGCCGCCATGCAGTCGGTGCACGGTCTGCTGCTGCGTCAGGCGACGACGTTGGCGTTCGGCGACGCCTTCGCGCTACTGGCCATATCCTGCGCCATTGCTGCAGTCGTTACCCTGATGTCCCAGCCGGTGAAGGCCGCGCCGGGCGGCCCCTCCATGGACGCCCACTGATGGCGCGCGTGGCCGGACAGGTGGATGAGGCCAAGACCGAGGCCATCCTCGACGCCGCCCAGATCCTGTTCGCCGAGCGGGGCGGCCAGACGACGATGGAGGCCATCGCCCGGGCGGCGGGGGTGTCGCGCCAGACCCTCTACAACCGCTTCCCGTCCAAGATCGACATCGGCCGCGCTCTGGCCTCGCGGCGCAGCGCCGTCCTGACCGCCCAGCTTCAGTCGGGCGGCGACACGCGCACCGTGCTGACCGCCTACGCCCTCACCCTGTTGAACAAACTCTGCCTGGCCCCGGGGCCGGGCACATTGCGCGGCGTGGCCCTGATGTCGCCGACAGCGCCGGAGCTGGCGCGCGCCGTCTATCGCGCCGGTCCCGCCGAGGGCCTGCGCCGCCTGTCGGCCTGGTTGTCCGAGGAAGACCGCGCCGGGCGGTTGAGCATCCCCGATCCCGACTCCGCCGCCGAAATGTTCTCCGGCATGGTCATGGGCCACGGCCATTTGCGCATGATCCTCGACATCGAAACTCCGGCCTTCGACCCCCAGACCCGCGCCGCCGATGTCGCCGACCGGTTCATGAGAGCTTTTTCTTCGCCCTGACGCGCCGTCGCGCGGCTTGAGGGTGGGCGTCACAAGGCGTGAGTTGGCCCGCAACGCCAAACGGCCTAAACCGCCCGCATCGTTATCGCGGAGCGCCCTCATGCTGATTCATCTGTCGTCCTGGCCCGAGATCGACGCCCGTCTGAAGACCACGCGCACCGTCGTGGTGCCGATCGGCTCCAATGAACAGCACGGGCCGACCGGCCTGCTGGGCACCGACTGGCTGTGCCCTGAGATCATCGCCCACGCCGCCGAAGCGGGCGACGACAGCCTGATCGTGGCCCCGACCTTCAACATCGGCATGGCCCAGCACCATCTGGCCTTTGCGGGGACCATCTCCCTGCGCCCCTCGACCTTCATGGCCGCGATCACCGACTGGGTCAGCTCACTGAGCCGGCACGGCTTCGACCGCATCTATTTCCTGAACGGTCACGGCGGCAACGTCGCCACCATTGAGGCCACCTTCGCCGAAATCTATGCGGAGTGGTCCTTCGTCGAGGAGCATCCGCCCTTCGTGCTCAAGCTGCGCAACTGGTGGGACCTGCCGGGCGTCAACGCCCTGTGCAACCAGCTCTTCCCGACCGGCCACGGCATGCACGCCACCCCGTCCGAGATCGCCGTCACCCAGGCCGCCTATCCCGAGCGGATCAAGACGGCGGACTACAGCCCGAAGATCGCCCCCGTCGGCCCTATCCGCGACGCCCTAGACTACAGCGCCCGCTTCCCGGACGGCCGCATCGGCTCCGACCCGGCCCAGGCCAGCCCCGAGAAGGGCCAGACCATAATCGACGCAGCAGTTCCGGCTCTGCTGAAGGATGTGGCCGACTTCACCAACGAGGTCTTGCCGACCGCGTGATTGAGGCGCAGGGCTTGGTCATGACCCAAATTGATCGTGCCCAAAAAAGCGTTCTGCGCACCGGCCGCAAGCTGAACCGCAACGCGGCTTCGGCGGCACGGACCGCTGTTTCCAGCGGTGAGATGCTCGAGGCGGCGGGCAACGTCATCGCCGCCCGTCTGCAGATCATGGCCGAAGGGATGGCCGATCCGCGCAAGGCGGACCTGACCGAAATGTCGCTGATGAGCACGGAGAAGGTGCAGGCGATGTCGGAGTCGGCTCATGCCGTCAGCCGCACGCTGGGCGACATCGGCGGGCGGTTGAACGCCAACGCCCTGGACGAGGCTGGACACGCCTCTCGCGCCGCCGCCGCCATCGCGCAAGCCGCCACTCCGGCCGCCGCTCTTCAGGCCCAGTACGCCTACGCCGTGGGCTGGTGGGGTCGCGCCGCTGGACAGATGCTGACGCTCAACACCGAACTGTTGAAGGGACAGGCCGAGGCCCTGCGTCCCATCCACGACAAGGCCGTGGCCAACGCCAGGCGGCTCAAAAGCTAGTCCATTTTTGCTTCAGGTCGGATCGACCTGAATCCAAAAAATGGCCCAGCATGGTGCTGGAGCGAAATCTGAGCCGAGCAGGCCTTGCGTCCAACTCAACCGATTTCGCTCCAGGGAACGCTCACCTTC
>Ga0233377_1000334_pt1 | contig 23414 bp, 19 predicted proteins | sample ElkDunMinimDraft_6_FD_191540 | JGI IMG/M metagenome (GOLD analysis project Ga0233377, IMG submission 191540) | Fecal eukaryotic communites from dung pellets of Tule Elk in California, USA - Elk Dung E36 | ecosystem: Host-associated > Mammals > Digestive system > Large intestine > Fecal | place...
TAATTATGGAAACTTGGAGATGTTAGCTGTTGGTGAAAAAGCATACTTCGACGCAAAAGACAAAGGTTTGGATCCTAACGTAAATGAATTTAAACCTAAGTTTGTATTGAAAGTTGATGGTAAAGCTGAATACTTATATGCAAAGAAAGTAATTGAAACATTCCGTGATTTAAGTTTGAGTAACTTGAACTTTATTACATCATTGGAATCAGACCCTAGAAATCCTCAATAAGATATGGCACAGATACAAGATTCAGGCGGCGGCCAAGAAAAAGGCGGCAAGAAAAGAGCCAAACGTGGTGTTCCAACAGTGGACATGACGCCGATGGTGGATTTGGCATTCTTATTGTTGACATTCTTCGTAATGACATCAACATTCTCTAAGCCTAAGGTAATGAGTTTGGTATATCCTGCTAAACCAGATCCTAACGCTAAGAATAAAGATGTAGAAATTAACAATGCAGTTACTTTCTTGTTGTCAGACGATAGAATTTTTTACTATCAGGATGCATTCTACGCTGAAGGAAATGCAAAAGGTAAACCAGCAACTGAATTGTTGGAAACCGATTTCAGTCCTCAGGGGGTAAGAAAATTACTTACAGACTTGAACCGTTATGTACTTGAGAAAAAAGCAGGTTATGACCAAGAATTGAGAAGCGGAGCAATCGCCGATACAACGTACTTACGTTTAGTAAGAACTGCGAAAGGTGATAATGCAGCTTTGAAAGTTCTAGTTAAAACAGATGACAAAGCAACTACTAAAAACTTTATCGATATGATTGATGAGTTGAAGATTGCTGATATTGGAGTTATTGCTCCAGTTGACATCAATCCTGATGAGCTTAAGTTAGTTAAAGCTAAAACAGATAAATAATTTAAGCAATGGAAATTATAATTTTTGTAACAGCCCTAGTACTTCTTGTTACTCTTTACGATTATTTTTCGTCAAAGAATTGGCAACAAGTAACTTCACCTTCTCGTAACGAAGTTGTATTTGATGAGCGTAACAAAGAGTACGGTGCTTATGAGATTCGTAACAATTACGATCGTAACTTAATCTTCATTATTTTGGGATTAATTGCAACAATCGGATTGGCATACGGTGTTCATTTGTTCATCAAATCACTTCCAGAAGAAGAAGTGGAAGCTCCACCAATCGATATGACAATGTTTACGATTGAAGCTCCACCCTTGGATGACGATGTTCCGCCACCACCACCAGTGGAGGAGGAAGTAGTTCAAATGGAAAAAACTGTTGAGTTCTTACCTCCAGTTGTTACAGACGACCAAGTAGATAACCCGTTACCTCCTCAGGATGCGATGGTTGATACTAAGGCTAGTACAGTAACAAACGATCATGAATCTGAAACATTTACGCCACCAACTGTCGTAGCTCCTAAAGTTGTAGAGAAAGAGGATGAAATTCTTACTTTCGTTGCAGAGGAAGCTTCTTTCCCTGGAGGTGCAGCTGAAATGATGAGATACTTGAGTAAGAACATTAAATACCCTGAAGTCGCAATTCAAGCTGGTATCCAAGGTAAAGTAAATTTACGTTTCGTAGTTGGTAAAGATGGAAGCATCGAAAATGTTACCTTGACGAAAGGTGTGCCTGGATGTCCTGAGTGTGATAAGGAGGCTATTCGTGTGGTTAGATCTATGCCTAAATGGAAACCTGCGAAAAACGATGGTAAAGTAGTAAAATCTTACTTTAATTTGCCTGTAACGTTTAAACTACAGTAATTCAGTTTTAAACATATATAAAACCCGAATCTTTTGATTCGGGTTTTTTTTTGCCCATAGATTAAATTGTTGTTTGAATACATTACTCAATAGAAATGACAGTTGCCATTTTAAATCGGTTTAGTATTATGTTTCGTATTAAATTAGAGATAAGCCTAAGGAGATAAAAAGTTCTGTTTTAGATACTAGTTATGAACTTTTTATCGTGAGTGTTGTACTTCTTATTAATTAGAAGGTGGATTAGGAGGTGAATGTTTTAGTCAACCAATGTTTAACGCTTAATTTTAATTGTCATGGGTATTATCATTTTTATTACAGTTGTTGTATTTATTATTTCTATGTACGACTTTATTGCTTCTCGTAACTGGCAGCAAGTAACATCAAATCTGCGTAATGATGTTGTTTTTGATAATCGAAACAAGTCATATGGTGCGTATCAAATTAGAAGAGATTATGATCGTAATTTAATCTTGATTATGTTAGGTCTATTGTTTTCAGTTGGTATCATTTCTGGAGCTGTTCATTTTTTGTCTGGTAACACTATGTTAAGTAAGGAAGTGGTTATCCCTACTACGGAGCCAGGAGTTCTACCTCCAACTGAAATTATGATCGAGATGAAGATTGAGCCTAAGGTTAAAGAAGATCCTAAACCAAGTGGTAATTCAGGACCTACGATTGAAAATTTGCCTTTAGTTGTTACTGATGAAAAAGACAACGAAAGTAAATCTCCTACTCAAGATGATTTAGAGAAATCAAAATCTGGTTCTTCAACTACCAATCCAACAGTTGGCGGATTTGGTACAGGAACGGAAGGTGCGGGTTCTAGTGGGGATGATTCTCCAGCTGTAGATGAAATTGTACATGATTTTACGCAATATGAAGCTGAATTTCCTGGAGGTACTGCCGCTTTAAACAAGTTTTTGTTTTCGAAGATTCGTTATCCTGAAATTTCAATTGCAAATGGAAGCCAAGGAAAAGTGTTTGTTCGTTTTGTTATAGGTAAGGACGGAGCAATTGAGAATGCAATTGTTGTTAAAGGTGTAGTTGGAGCTCCTGAGTTAGATGCAGAGGCTTTAAGAGTGGTGAAGTTAATGCCTAAATGGAAGCCTGCTAAACACAATGGTAAAGTTGTTAAAAGTTACTTTAATTTGCCAGTACATTTTCAACTTGAGTAGTATTCATGTTTAGATATATAATATAGATTTGTTAGGTTTTATAGCCCGAGTAATGATTACTCGGGCTTTTTTTGTTGCAAAAGGTAGGTGGTTGTTTTTGAGTGACTTTACTAAAGTCCTAGAATATGTTTTATCTCAATTTCCGTTACGGTACGTTTCACTCCGTCTGGGTTAAAATAAGCTCGGGAGATCAATCTTCCATGAATAGCTACTTTTTTACCCTTTTCACCGAATTTCTCAATAAATCCTGCAATGTTGCCCCAAGCAAAAACTTTGTGCCATTCATTGCTATTTTTTATTTTACCATTATTCGCTCGGTATACTTTTTCTGTAGTTAGATCAAATCGAACCACTTTGGATCCGTTTTCAAATTCTGTGATACGTTTGTCACTTGCTATGTTACCAATTAAGGTTACGTGGTTTCTGATAGTTGCCATAAGAATAGGTTTAAAGAATTACTAAATCATTTACTTCCACTTCGGAGATGCAATTGCGTTGCCCATTGCTATTGTAAAATCTTGTTGTAAGTTTTCCCTCAATTGCTAACTCCATTCCGTTTGAACCCAGTTCTTCCAGTACTCGTACCCATTTTCCCCAAGCGGTCATTCTGTGCCAGTGTGTCTTTTTCTTTGTTTTCCCGTCAGCTGTTAGTACAACTTCATTAGTTGACATTGAGAATTTAGCAATCTTTTTTCCGTTTTCTAACTCTACTATTTTTGGAGTAGAACACATTTTTCCAATTAAATTTACGTGGTTCATTGCGTTGGTTTTTAAGAAGGGGAGAATTGCTCCTCCCCGTGGTGGTTAGATTATTTATTTTCTTGCTTTGGTGATAACACTAAAAATTCGCTGATTTCGATGTTAGTTGCAAATCGCTTTTCACCAGCTTTGGTTTCAAATTGCTTGTTAACCAGTCTTCCTTCCAAGACAATTTCTTGTCCTTTTGTAAGTAATCGTTTTACAAGATCGGCTGTCGCTCCCCATGCATTGATGTTGTGCCACTGTGTGTCTTCGATCCACTTTCCAGTCTTGTCTTTATAACTGTTATTCACTGCGATTGAAAAGCGTGCAAGTGCTGTTCCTTTTTCTGTAGTTGTGTACTCTGGGTGTGCCCCTAATCTTCCTATCAAACTTACTTTGTTTCTTAAATTGTTCATGATGTAAAATTTTAAATGTTTGAATTATTTGTTTGTGATCCAGTTGTTTATCGAATCAACATTGCAAAGTTGTGGCAACATCAAAATTTTATTCGGTATTTAATGGTTTACTGTCGGTTAACATTCGTTTGTTGTCGGATGTAATTGTTTAATTGCTTGATATTATTGATGTAAGTTGGATTTTTGCTTTTTAAAAAAAGCACAAAAAAAGGCGACAATAATTTGTCGCCTGTAATTTATTAGATTAAAATCCTCTAAAAAGGTAAACTTAAATTCAAGTCTCCCAGGGGAATTTCTCTCGTTTCATCAATTTTCTTTTTCTTTGAAAAGATGGAAACACTTCCTTTTGCTGTTCCAACAATTCTTACACTTGCTGTTTTTTGCAATGCAGCAACAATTAATTTGGGTAGTGCGCCATTTTGTAATTCTGCTGTTACAGGAACTGAGACACTTCCGTTGGTACGTTTCACGATGCTAATTTTTTCATCTAGGTGAATGATCCCGATGTGACTTCCATTGATATGTAAATCAAATGTTGAAGGTTTTAAATTGATTGTGTACTTATTTGGATTATCCAAAATAGCATCAAATGTGAGTGAAATATTTTTTCCACTAACTTTCTTTAGCTTGAAATTTTCTGCCCCTTTAAATGAAACATCTTCAAACGAGCATGAGCTAAAAATAAATAGGAGTACCGTTAAGCACCCCCATTTAATTAATTTATTTATCATTTTTTTAATTCTGCAAAATGTTTGTAGAAATATGGAATCGTTTCAATTCCTTTATAATAATTGAACAATCCGTAGTGCTCATTTGGTGAGTGAATTGCATCTGAATCCAAACCAAATCCCATCATGATTGTCTTTAAACCCAAAACTTTTTCAAACATGGCAACAATAGGAATACTTCCTCCACTTCTTACTGGAATTGGTTTTTTACCAAATGCTTCCTCGTAAGCTAAACTTGCTGCTTTATATCCCAAAGAATCAATTGGCGTAACTGAAGCTTCACCACCATGATGTGGGTGTACTTCCACACGCACACTAGCAGGTGCAATCGATTCGAAATGTGTTTTAAACAACTCAGTAATTTCATCTGGATTTTGATCAGGAACCAAGCGCATTGAAATTTTTGCAAATGCTTTTGATGCAATTACCGTTTTCGCTCCTTCACCTGTATAACCGCCCCAAATTCCGTTTACATCTAAAGTTGGACGAATAGATCCTCGTTCTGGAGTTGAGTATCCTGCTTCCCCGTGTACTTTACGAATGTCTAATGCATCACAATATTTTTCTAAAGAAAAAGGTGCTTTTGCCATTTCTGCTCTTTCTTCGTCAGAAAGTTCTACAACCTTATCGTAAAATCCTGGAATGGTAATTTTGTTGTTTTCGTCGTGCAATGAAGCAATCATTTTTGTCAAGATGTTGATTGGATTTGCTACACATCCCCCATACAATCCTGAGTGTAAATCACGGTTTGGACCTGTAACTTCTACTTCAACGTAGCTTAATCCTCTCAATCCAGTTGTGATAGATGGCGTATCGTTGGCCAACATGCCTGTATCAGAAACAAGGATGATATCAGCTTTTAATTTTTCCACGTTTTCTTTTACGAAAATTGCCAAGTTCGGACTTCCAACTTCTTCCTCACCTTCAATCATGAATTTAACGTTACAAGGCAATTCATCACTTGCAATCATTGCTTCTACAGATTTTACGTGCATAAACATCTGTCCCTTGTCATCACATGCACCTCTTGCGAAAATAGCACCTTCTGGATGTATAGGAGTTGTTTTAATTACTGGTTCAAATGGAGGTGAAGTCCACAATTCCAATGGATCTGCAGGTTGCACGTCGTAATGTCCGTACACCAATACAGTTGGAAGTGTTGGATCGATTATTTTTTCACCATAAACTACGGGGTAACCAGCAGTTTGGCAAATTTCAACTGTGTCGATACCAATTTCTTTTAATTGCTTCGCGATAACATCAGCTGTTTGATGCACACTTTCTGCATACGCCTTATCAGCTGAGATGGAAGGAATTTTTAATAAATCAATTAGTTCGTTTAAAAAACGCTCTTTATTTTCTTGTATAAATGATTGCGAGTTGTTCATTCTATTTTAAAATATTGTTTAACCTTAACAAAATTGCACATTTTTATGTAGAGAATTTAATTTTACGGTAAGTTATTTTGTAGGAATGAGTTAAATTTTTATACTTTAGTGCAACTGATTCATTTGAAATTGCGTCTTTTAAATGGAAAATAATTCTTAAAGTGAAAATTGAGTTCTTGATTACATGTAATTGTAATGATCTTGTATTATAGCTTAATTCCATTTCTAGTTTATTTCTCCGTAATATTGAAAAGTCTTTTATACTAATATGATTAAACTATGATGAAGATTTATATTAAAATAATAACGACACTCGTTTTAATACTTTGTTATTCATTGGGAGCAAACTCTCAAACTGCAATTACGTATCAAAATACGTTAAATCCCAATCAATTGGTACAAGATGTATTACTTGGTTTTGGTGTGACAGCATCTAATGTTACATTCAATGGTGCTTCAGGAGCGAATGTCATTGGCAATGCTAGAACATTCAACGCGACAAATTTTCCGTTTTCACAAGGGATTTACATTCGCACTCAAGGTGGAGGGATGGTATCTTCAGATCCTGATTTAAATGCTATTAGTACTGATGATGTTGAAAATGGAGGTATATTAGAATTTGATTTTGTTGCGGCTGGTAATAACTTATCATTTAACTACATGTTTGCTTCAGCTGAGTATCCATCATATGTATGCTCTGATTTCAATGATGTATTTGGATTTTTTATTTCAGGACCTGGTATCAATGGACCTTTTACTAATAATGGTGTAAATATCGCTCTTATACCCAATACAAATATTCCAGTGGCCATTAATACTGTAAATCCAGGTACTGTAGGGGCTTTTGGAGCTGCATATAGATGTTCTTCTCAAGATCCTAATTGGCAAGCAAATGCTATTTATTATACGACACAACATGCAAATTATGGCGGTGAAGGTTACAATGGTGGTACTATTAGTCTACCTTCAGAAATTGCTCTTCAATGCGGAGAAACGTATCATATTAAAATAGCAGTGGCAAATATTGGTGATGGTGCTCTAAACTCAGGAGTTTATCTAGAAGCAAATTCATTTATTTCAGATGCAGTGCAGGTTGAGGTAGCAACAGTTTCTGGAAATGACATGGTTTACGAAGGATGTACAGATGCTACTATTCGTTTTATTAGACCGCCTTCGCAAATTGATGATACTTTAATGATAAATTATCAAATTGGTGGTACGGCAACAATGGGAACAGATTATAATAATCTTCCAAACCCTATTACTTTCTTGCCAGGACAGGATACAATAATTGTAACAATCACGCCAATTCTTGACGGTATTCCTGATAACAATGAAACGATTATTATTACGGCGCAAATCGTAAACCCTTGTGGAGATACCATAGTTTCTACTGGAACCTTATATATTTTAGATTCAGTGGTATTAAATATCAATCATCCTGACCCCCTTGTTTTTTGTATAAATGATTCAGTACCAGTTACAGTTGCTGCCAGTGGAGGTTTTGGTCAATACACCTACGAATGGTCAACTGGCGCAACCGGTCCGTCTACCCATTTAGCTACCGTTGATAGTGTCTTTGGATCGATTGATTACTATGTAACTGCAACAGATGAATGTGGCTATACCGGAGTGGATACAATAACTGTTTCTGTAAATCAAACGATAAAGATAGATAGTCTCAATATGACTCCCGCCACCTGTTTGCCAGTTGGAACTATTGTTACGAGCAATTTCCCATACGGTGCTCATTTAGGAAATCCAGGGAATGCAAATTCATATAATTTGACTTTTGACTGGACGTACCAAAGTGATACAATGATGGTTTTTCCAAATCAAAGTTCCCTAGAAAATTTATCAGGAGGTTGGTATATATTGGAACTTACAGATAATGTTGTCAATTGTACAGTTACTGATAGTATTTTAGTTGAGGTAATCAATGTGCCTTCTGCACAGTTACAAGTCGATCCAGGTGGAGGATGTGCGCCTTTAACCGTTCAATTTACTAATAGCAGTCAAAATTCTAACGAATATTTCTGGGATTATGGAAATGGTTCAACGGAAGTTAGAACAGATATGAATTCAACAAGTCAAACTTATTCTGTTTCTACAATTATTCAATTAGTTGCTTCAAATGGCAATATTGCTTGTAATGATACAACAACTGTCTATGTTGATATAGTAACTTGTGGTTGTATGGATCCAACAGCTTTGAATTTCGATCCGAATGCAGTATTATCTGATAATAATTGTATTTATCCAATTCCTACCGTGACAGCACCAAATGTTATTACTTTAAATGGAGACGATGTGAATGATTTATTTTTCTTGGAAACAACGAATGCTGAATCAATAGAATTAATTATTGTTGATCGTTGGGGTAATAAAGTTTATGAAGGACAAGGTAATCAAGCTTTCCCTCCAATTTGGCATGGTAAAAATAAAAATGGAAGCACAGCTTCTGAAGGAGTATACTTTTACACTTATATAGTAACAGGAAAACTAGGTGATCGACTGGAGGGACATGGCTTCCTAACCGTAGTGAGGTAGTTTTAACTAGAAGAAATGAGAAAACCAAAGAGAAATCTTTGGTTTTTTTATTATTTGATGCTTTGGAATAATTATTGGTTGATTCAGCTTGTTTATATTTGTAGAAAAAAGAAATTATGAAATACGTTATCGTCTTACTTGTCGGATTGTTATTTAGTGCATGTGGATCAAAAGTTCCATTTACAAATAATATCAAAGAAGAATTTGGATTGGATGCTGAGAAACAAGTGAAGCGCGTGCAATTTTATATTTCTCAAACTATTATTTTACAACGTGTGAAACAGTCAGGATCTCAAGGGACTGCAGAAAATGGTGTGTTGGTTACGAATAGTAGTAAACAAGAAGATCGCGTAACAATTCAAGCGCAAACTCCTGCTATTTTTGAATCATTTGGACCAAATGGAGATATGATGATTCGATTTGAAGTGGGGCAAGGTCGCGTATTGTCATTTAATGTTCGTCAGGCAGGAAACGATTCTAAATATTATTTAGTTGCAGCTTGGGATATGAACCGTGGCGGTGAACTAACTTACGGAAATGAAAAATATACTGTTCAATCATCTGCTGGTAATGCTTATTTGATGGTTATGTTAAAGAAACTTCAAAAAACTAAACGTCAAGATCGTGTAGTAAAAGGAATGAAGGTGTAATTTCTATGTACTAAATTTTAGTATGCTAATTAACAGACGGTAATTTATTTTCTATTTGTTTATGGAATTTTTCAATCGTGAATTAAGCTGGCTTTCTTTTAATGAGCGTGTTTTACAGGAGTCATTAGATAGTCGAAATCCTGTTATTGAGCGCATGCATTTCTTAGGGATTTATTCCAATAACATGGATGAGTTTTATCGAGTTAGAGTGGCTAACTTGAGAAGGATGATTGCTGTTAGAAATAAAGCAGTAGTTGGATTTAATGGGTCTCCGAAGGAATTATTCAAAGAGATTAGATTGGTTGTACTAAAACAGCAACGACAATTTGAATTAGCATATCAAAAGATTTTAAGGGAACTTGGAACACACAATATCTTTCATATTCAAGAGCAAGACTTATCTGAAGAGCAGAAGGAAACGTTAAAAACTTATTTTAACTTGAAGGTTAAGCATGCTATTGTTCCAATCATGCTAAATGATTCTACGCCTTTTCCTCGTTTGAAAGATTCTGGTATTTACTTAGCTGTTAAAATGACCAATGTTCGGTCAACAAAAAAGCGCTATGCTCTGATTAAAATTCCTGCTGCAATTTCTCGATTCTATTTGATGGAGAAGGAAGATTTAAAGCAAGTAATTTTGGTTGATGACATTATTCGTTTGAATTTGGACGATATTTTTTCCATTTTTTCGTACGACAAAATCGAAGCATATACGTTTAAATTCACGAGAGATGCCGAACTGAATTTGGATGATGATATTTCTGTTTCCTTGAAAGAAAAAGTAACGGAAAGTATCAAACTTCGAAAAAAAGGTGAACCCGTGCGTTTTGTCTACGATCAAGATATGCCGCATGATTTACTTGAATATTTACTTAGAAAGTTAGATTTGGAATTTGGAGTAAATACGATCGCAGGAGGACGTTATCACAATTTTAAGGATTTCATGTCCTTTCCTGATTTTAACAACCCAAATTTTGTATTTAAACCTCTTCCACCATTAAATCATCCTGTTCTCGAGGGACAGAAGAATTTAATAAAGACTATTCTAAAACAAGATGTTTTAATTCATTATCCTTACCAGCGTTTTGATTATTTGGTCGACCTGATCCGTGAGGCGGCAATTGATCCCCGTGTAAGGTCAATAAAAATTAATGTATACCGTGTTACCAGAGATTCTCAAGTGTTAAACGCACTCATGAACGCAATCAGTAATGGGAAGCAAGTAACTGTGTTTCTTGAATTGATGGCGCGCTTTGACGAAGAAAATAATCTATATTGGTCCAATCGATTAAAGGAAAATGGTGCAACTGTTTTACATGGTGCTCAAGATTTAAAAGTGCATTCTAAATTGTTTCAAATCGTTCGAATGAATGGAAACAAAAAGCAGATGATTAGTCACATTGGTACTGGAAACTTTCACGAAAGGACGGCTCGAATTTACGGTGATTTAAGTTTAATTACTGCGGATGAGAAAATTGGTTTTGAGGTTGCGAAGGTATTTCAACTATTAGAAGCTTCTGATCCAAATTTAAACCGTCGATTTAAGGAGTTGATCGTTTCACCAATCAATACACGTTATAGAATTGAAACGTATATTCGAAATGAAATCGCTGCAGCAAAGAGAGGTGAGCCTGCGGAAATTCAATTAAAGTTGAATAATTTAACGGATGTTCAGCTCATAGAATTGTTGTATCGTGCAAGTAATGCAGGTGTACAAATTAAAATGATTATTCGTGGAATTTGTAGTTTGGTCCCAGGTGTAATTGGTTTGTCTGAAAACATTCAAGTTATTTCAATAGTAGATCGCTTTTTAGAGCATGCTAGAATAATGAAATTTTTGAATGGTGGAAATGCCATGTATTTTATCAGTAGTGCTGATTGGATGGAACGCAATTTAGATAAACGAATAGAAGTTACTTGTCCGGTTAAGGATCCTCTTTTGCAGAAGGAAATTGATGTCATCTTTGATTATCAGTTTCGTGGGAATGCGAAGACTAGAATAATTGGTAAGCTTCAAAAAAATAAATACAAAAAGGTTGAAAAAAAGGTTTTTCATGCACAAATGGAACTTTACAATTACTATAAAGTAGCGTATGAAGACGCGGTTTTAAATAGAAAAAACCAAACGCATTAATTTCATTCGTTTACATTGCTATTCAAATAAATTAATTAATTATTTCATCTGTTTATCAATCATCTGCTAACTGATCTGTTTGAATAACTTTACGCTCGATGGTAACTATAATTCTAATTTATTTCTAGCTGTAATTTATTTATTTTATGAATTTTATATTTGTTTTAAATTTTGAGTCTTGATCGAGTTTGTTGTTTTATTTTAGAAATAAAAATAGTTTGTACCTTTGTTAATCAATTTCAATAACTGATGAGTCAAACAATAGAGGTTCCTTTAGCAAAAAAGTCGCGGTTGATGTTCATAGATATGGCGCGTTCAATTGCAATTTTATTGATGTTGGAAGGTCATTTTGTAGACGATTCTCTGATGTTAGAATACCGCGATACATCTAACGTTATTTACGCTACTTGGCTTTATATTCGAGGTTTTACTTCTCCTATTTTCTTGACTGTAACTGGTTTAGTCTTCGTTTACTTATTGCTTTTTAAACGAGATGAGGATTACCTGACGAACCTACGTGTCAAAAAGGGATTTAAGCGTTCTATTGAATTGATTTTTTGGGGATTTATGTTGCAATATTATGCATTTCATGTTTTGCAATGCATTGGCGTTGGAATCTTTACCATTCTTGTGATATTTGGTCTTTATAAGTTGGTTAAAGTTATTCCTCTATGGATTTACTATTTTATAGCAGGGATATTTTTGTTTGGATTTAATTTATATTTAGATCAATTACCCAATGGACAGGTTTGGCCTGAAAATGCTCCTTATATCATCCAAAATATGTTTCACGGTCCTGGTCATAGAGCAATCTTTCCTATTGTACCTTGGATGGGGTACACCATGTTTGGAGCCATGTTTGGATGTTTGTTACATGATTTTAAAGACCAATTAACAAAATGGAGAACTCCTTTAATCACGCTTTCTATTGGTCTCATATTGTATATTTTTCCAACTGATTTGATGATGTTGCTCAATCAAGTAATTGGTGATTTCTTTGTTTTGGATTTATGGGTTTTAGATTGGCTGTTTATGCGCTTAGGTATGGTTATTATCGTACTAAGTATCTTATGGCTTATTGAAATGCTTTTAGGAGATATTAAACCTAATTTGTTCTTGAAGGTTGGTCAAAACACCCTAACTATTTACATCGTACACATGATTGTGTTGTATGGTAGTTTAACAGGAATGGGATTAAATCGCTTATTTAGAAAGAGTCTTGGTCCTTGGGAGGTAACAATTGGAGCCATTCTTTTCATTGCGATTTTTGTGATTTTCGTAAAATACCTCGATCAAATTAAAGCTAAACTTGAGTTTATTCTAGGGCCAATCAGACGATTTTTTAATCGTATTTACGGAATCAAATAGAAAAAGAAGATGGTTAAATCTTCTTTTTTATAGTTGTATCTTTTATTCCAGGTTTTGACGGCTGTGGTGCTTTCGCTTGATACGGCTCTTTGAAATATACATTTTTGTATATAATTCTTTCTCCACACGCGTCTTGCATGGTTAACTTTACCTTGTAGTTGCCAAACGTTTTGTAGAAGTGTGTGGCGTAATTTTCATTATCTAATGAGGTTCCATCACCAAAATCCCATTTAATATCGGTAGCTCTTGGGAAATTTGCATAGCATTTTACTTCGTATTTACCGTCTTTAGTAAACTTGTAATTCACTTCAATGATATCACGATTTAATTTGTATTCCGCTAAATTGTTCTTTACATAATTGAATGCAGTTCGTTGAATGTTTAAAGCTATTTTTTCATCAATTCCTGAGGCGAATCCACCTTCAGGTGAAGATCTAAAAATTGCAGAGTAAAACGATGATGCCACGATGAAAGAACCCGTTTTTGTAGGGTGATGTTCATCTTTTTGATACAGATTATATTCTGGATAGTTTTTACGTACTTCCTTCCAAACATTTCCAACCGGAACTATTGCCAAATCATATTTTTCAGCTAGATATCTATAACCGCTCTCTATGGATGCACTCATATCTTCGTAGGTGCCGATCTCATTCATATATGCATACCCGTTTTCATAACCCCATGTCATGTATAAAAGTAATTTGACGCACGGATTATTTTTGTATAATGTATCAACAATCTTTTGAAAGTATGGAATTACAGCAGTATCAATGTGTTCTTCACCATAACTTAATTCGCGACTAAATCCTTGCAAGATGACGTAGTCCCATTTAGCTTTATTAATATCGGTGTACAAATCAGCGCGTTCTGAGTGCATCTCAAATGTGTGATTGCTTTTGGCGCTCATTACCACATTTATTTTTATGTTTTTAGAAACAGCTAACTTTTCAAACATTACTGGCATACTATTCATATGAGTAAAACTATTTCCAATAAATAAGACATTCATTGGGGGAACTTCTGTCGTTTGAGCAACAGCAACGCCTCCACAAAATATAGCTGTTAAATAATTGAATAATTTGCGCAATAGTGTCATTTTGATTTTTTCCATAAATCCATTTTAACAAACAAAATGCCAACTTGTTGCTTTATACTGCAAGTGATGTGGCAATTTGTAAAGCGAAGTTACATTAATTCTAAATTTGATGTGTTGAAAATTTAATATTTCACTAATCGTTGTGTTGATTTTTGTTCATCATTAACTTTATGCTCAATTAAATAAATGCCGCTTTTCAATACACTAATGTCAATGACCGTTTCGTTGTAAAATTGAATTTCATCGATTAATTGACCTTCAATTGAATAGATTGTTAATTGAGTTAGTCCATTGTGGTTACAGCGAATCGTCAGTTGATCATGAGCTGGATTGGGAAAGAATTCAAAGCGCGTAAGATTGCTTGCTTCTTGTATGCCAATTGAACTTAAAGGATTTGCTTCAAAATGGTATAAACCACCTAAATCTTGACCGACAAACAGGTTGTATTCCCCATTATTATCTACGTCTCCCACAGCAAAGGAAGAATATCCTTCTACATTGATGCCAAGAAAATTGGAACTAACTAAATTGAATTGATCTCCGACGTTTAAATGATTTTCAATTTCATTGTAAAAATAAAATTTACCATCCACTCCTCCTAGAAAAAGATTTAAGGTGTCATTATGACGAAAGAAATGTGGTGCTGAATAGCCATCAGGGTTGTTCGGATCTTGAATCTGGATACCTCCAAGGTTTGGATTTTTAAGTTGAAAAATTGGGTTGGTACTGGTGCCGATGTTCTCGTAGTAGATAATTCTACCAGTTCTATTTCCAATTACCAAATCTAGCATGCCATCATCGTTTAAATCAATTAGTTGCGGATAAGAAAAACCTCCAACTTGAATAGTGACATGTTGGTCGTCTTTTAAGTTTATTGCGGGAGAGGTGAATGATGTGCCGTTGTTTTGAAACAATACCAATGTGCCATTTTCTCGCCCTAAAATCATTTCATGTTTTCCATCACCATTGATGTCGCCAAAAGTTGGTACTAATCGCAATCCATAATTGAGTGTGTTTAGATTCATCCAATTGAAATCTATATAAGTAAAGATTGGTTGAGTCGCTGTTCCTGTATTTTTGTAATAGGCAATTGTACCTTCCTTTGTTGACTCATTTTTAAATCGGTATAAGTTAGACACGAGCAAGTCTACCAATCCATCTTTATCGACATCATATAAAATTGGAATGGAGCCTTTACCATGTTCAATCATTTCATGTTGTAGGAAATTATTACGTTGATAAACGAAGGATGGCTGTGTATTGGTTCCTAAATTCTTGTAAAACAGAATGCTTTTTTCGTTTTGCGAGACGTTTTTGGCATTTGCTCCAACGATTAAGTCTTTTTTATCATCAAAATCAACATCTAAATAATAGGATGCAGGAAAAAGATACATGCTTGCAGGAGTAGAGTTGCTGGGGAAATTCACATCATAACTTACCATTGCTGAATTGCTATTTGGAGTCGTACCTCCATTTATCAATGAAACCAAATTAGTATAAGCTACATCTCCGAGAATTAAATCTAATACGCCATTGTTGTCCAAATCGAGTGCTAAAACTGTAGAGCCTGCATGACGGCTGTTTTCATTATTTTCTATAGTGGTCTCTCCTAATGGTGGTAGTTCTGGATTTGGCAATGTTCCGCCAACACACGGGAAATTAGGATCATTAAGCAAAATGGAGTTATTGTTGACATTTTCAGAAAATTTACCCCAACATTCGTTTGCTAAATGAAAATATAGGGAATCCGGAATTCCGTATGTTTCCATGCTCATGTTTTTATGATACTCTAAGTGTGATCCACCTTGATGAAAAGTTAATACATCAATATCGCCATCATTATCTACATCCACAATTGCGGGAATATCACTTGATGCGATATATAAGTTGGAAAGAAACCCATTGTAATTTGATTGGACGATATTTTTAAACAATTGCCATTGAATTCCGTCTGCTGCATTGCCTACATTTTTGTAAACGCGTAATCCTCCAATACTGTAAGTAAAAAGATCTTTTTTACCATCATTGTCAAAGTCGACCATTGTAGCTCGGTATTCAATACCTGTAGGAAAATGCGTTGCTGCGTTGTAAAGAAATTTCCAAGTACGCACGCCATTAACCAATTCTTGCGTAAAGACCCTAATGTTATTGGAAGATCGATCAAAAAGAAATAAATCATCGTCTCCATCAAAATCAAAGTCAAAAATGGAGAATTGAGTATAGTCAAGTCCGCCAGCCCACGCATTTTGAAGTTCCGAATTGTCTTTAATGACTTTAATTGTAGGGTCGTATTCAAATCCAAACTGCGCATGAATATGCTGACCGTTCATTAAAATGAGTAGTGAGACATGAAATATTTTTAATAATTTGTTCATAATTGAAATTAACATATTATAGATTTTCTTCAATTAATACGAGAATATAAAATAACGATTTAAACTGAAACAAACAATTTATTCGTCAAAAACAACAGTTGAAAGAGATCAATTAAATACGTCATACTTACATTGTCAATATTACAAATTTACAAAGCATTTGAATTGAAATTACAATTGGATATGTAAATCATTATATACGCTCATCTCGTTCATTTCGTTGTACTTATTGTGTGAATAAAAAGATTGTTTTAACACTTAAATTTGAAGAGATTTAACATTTTTTCAATTTTTATGCTACATTTACGCTTTATTTTGGTTAGACTTACGGTTTAATACGTAATTTTAGCCACAATTAAACTTAGCTAAAGGTTACTATATTGAAACAATATTCTATGAGAAATAAATTTTTATTCATCACTCTATTTGTAGGTAGCTCATTTGCATCATTGGCTCAAAGCAAGCATATTGCTGAAGCGGAATTAATGTATGCTAGTCAAAATTATTGTGAAGCTGCTGATAAATGCGCTTTAGCCTATTCTAAATTAACTAGAAAAGGTAGGTCTGCAAAGAAATCGAAAGCAGATATGGCTTTTAAAACAGCTGAAAGCTACCGTTTAACAGAGCGTTTCAAAGAAGCTGCTGAATGGTATGAAAAGGCTATTTTATTAGAATATTTTGAAACAGATCCTATTGTTTACTTGTATAATGGTGATATGTACCGCATTATCAACGAGCGTGAGAAGGCAACAAGAAATTACCAAGAGTATAAGAAAATAGTTTCTACTGATGGTAGAGCAGATGTTGGTTTAGAATCTTTAGCACAAAGAGAAAATTATAAAAACAATTTATCAACTAAATTGAAAGTTGATAATGAACAAAAATTAAACACGAAAGAGTTTGATATGGCGCCAATGTTTGGTGATCGTAAAGACCAAGTAATGTATTTTGGTTCAAGTAGAGAAAACAGTACTGGTTCAGCAAAGGATCCAAGAACATGTGAAGGTTACATGGATATTTGGGTTGCTGAATTGGATAAAAATGGTAACTGGAAAGCTCCTTCATTAATTGACGGTGTTAACATCAATACAGAAGATAATGAAGGTACAGTGGCATTTGATGGTCGCGGTAAAACTATGTTTTTCACACGTTGTCCTAACGAGAAAAAACAAAATTTAGGTTGTGATATCTGGGTTTCTGAATCTAAAGGGAAAAACAAATGGGGTGAACCTAAAAAATTGAACTTGAAACCTCACGATTCTTTAACTGTTGGTCATCCAGCTGTTTCTGAAGATGGACGATTCATGATTTTTACTGCTGATTTGCCAGGTGGTTACGGTGGGCGTGATTTATGGTCAACAACTTACGATAAGCGTTCTGACTCTTGGTCAACACCAGTAAACTTAGGGCCTGAGATCAATACTCCAGGAAATGATATGTTTGCAACGTTTGCTCAAAACGGAGATTTGTTTTACGCAACTGATGGTAAACCAGGAATTGGTGGATTAGATATTTTCCGTTGTGAAAAACAAGGTGAAGATAATAAATGGTCTAATCCAACAAACATGGGGTCTCCAATTAACTCACCAAACAATGATTACGCTTTAATTGAGCATACTGCAAAAACAGGATATTTTACTTCTGAAAGAAATGGAAACAAACCTGATATTTATAAGTACGAAATTCCTCCTTATATCTTTGACTTAAAAGTTATAGTTGCTGATTTGAATGATAGATCAACAAAAATACAAGACGCTAAAGTTGTAGTTACAGCTAACGATGGTGCAACTTGGGAAGGTTATACAAATAAACAAGGTGTTGTATTTTGGGATAAGAAACCAAATGGTGACCGTTTCTTGAGTGAGAATGGAACGTATAAAGTTACAGTTTCTAAAGAGGGATACCATGAAAATGCTGCAGGTTCTTCAGTTACAACTGTTAACTTGAAAGAAGATCAAAGTTTCGTAATGGATTTGGCATTATTACCTAAGAAACCAATTCGTTTACCTGAGGTACGTTACGCATTGGCGAAATGGGATTTATTGGTAGATTCTACAATTAATTCTAAAGACTCGTTAAACTTTGTTTATGACTTATTAGAAGAGCATCCAGGAATGGTATTAGAGTTGTCATCTCACACAGATTCACGTGGTTCTGCAACTTCTAATCAAGTTTTATCTGAGAATCGTGCGCATAAATGTTACGAATATTTAGTTAAAGATAGAGGAGTTGATCCACGTCGTATCGTTCCTGTTGGAAAGGGTGAAAATGATGCAAGAGTAATTTACCGTAAAGGAGATTTATTTAGTGAGATCGCACCTAAAGATGCTGATGGTAATCCAGAAGAAGGATGGTCTGAAGTAAGATTGACTGAAGCGTTGATCAATACTTACAAGACAAGTAATAAAGTGTTGTTTGAAAGATTACACCAATACAATCGTCGTACTGAAGGACGTGTATTGAGTTTAGATTTCAATGCAGAAACTGCACCAGCAGCTCCAGCATCATACTTAGAATTTAAAAAAGTACCTAAATAGGCTTTACATAAATTTGTTTGAGGGGCTTGCAGCAATGCAAGCCCCTTTTTTTTAACCATTTCTTAATAAGAATAATTGCATATTTCAAGCTAACTTTGCATTTTATCAAAACAATTAAACTGACATGACTGGTCTTCTAAATCGATATTTTAACTCCTATACTGGATTATCCAAAGAATCCTGGATGTTATCTATTGTAATGTTGATCAATCGTTCGGGTGCAATGGTGATTCCATTTCTTGGTATTTATTTGCATCAAGAACTTGGATTTACGATTGCTGATTCTGGTTTTTGCTTAAGTTTTTACGGTATCGGTTCACTAATTGGGTCCTTTATTGGTGGTTATTTGACGGATCGTATCGGTTATTTTAAAGTGCAAGTGATTAGTTTAATTTGTTGCATGCCATTGTACTTATTGATTCCGAATTTTACTTCCTTTTGGTTGATTTGTATGCTGTTGTTCTTTCTAGGTGTAGTATCTGAAATTTTTCGACCAGCTAATTCTGTTGCCATTACTAAGTTTGCCAAGCGCGAAAACATTACAAAGGCTTTCTCCCTAAATAGGATGGCTGTAAATTTGGGATTTTCTATTGGTCCTGCGATTGGTGGTGTTTTGGCTGCTTATTCTTTTCACTTATTGTTTTATGTAAATACAGTTACTTGCGCAATTGCAATGATTGTATTTGTAGCTTTTTTTAGAAATCGAAAGGAAAGAAATGAGGTGAATGAGTTTGCAAGTCCTTCGGGAGATCATGTTCAATCTCGTTCGCCCTATAAAGATTATAAGTTTTTATGGTTTACCTTGTTCTGCACGCTGTTCGCGGTAGCTTTCTTTCAGCTTTTAAGTACTTTGCCATTGTTTCTAAAAGATGATGTAGGGTATACGCAAGAACAAGTAGGAATGATTCTAGGTTATAGTGGTTTTATTATTGTGCTAATGGAAATGCCTTTGATTTCCATTGTTGAGCGTAAGTTTACAATCGTGCAGGTAATGGTGTGGGGAACTGTAATTACTGGGGTTAATTATTTATTGTATGCGATTGACCATTCTTTTTTCTTTATTTTCCTAGCTATAACATTTATGAGTATCGGAGAAATGCTTGTATTACCTTTTATGTCAACGATTACTGCGTTGCGCTCAGGTGATCACAATAAAGGTGCTTATATGGGTGTAAATGGGGTTTCAGTAGGCGTTGCGCTTATAATATCACCTGTACTGGGTACAGCGATTGCTGAAAGTTATGGTTTTTCCTTTCTTTGGGTATGCACGGCAATTTTGGTTTTTATTGGTGCTATTGGCTTTTACTATACCATAAAGCCGATGAAGGAAGTTACTGGTACAAGAAAGAAAGAATAAGACACACTATTTTCCACAAGTGTCGCTTAGGTGCTTTAATTCATTTTCAATGTTAATTGAAGCGACCTTCTTTGTCAGCGCTTGATTGAAATATTTTTTAGCAAGTGAGCAATTTCCTTTCTTTGAATAATATTTACCAAGCATTTCGTAAGTAACGTATGACTCTGCATTTTGCTTTATAAATGCTTCAACGTTTTTTTCACTAAGGTTAAGCTGCTTGTTGAACATTAAATAGTGTGTAATTGCTTGTTTTGTTTTCTTGAATGCTAAAAATTGCTGATAAGCATCTGAATATAAAAATGGATCTGCTGCGATTGAATCTGTAACAAATGCTTTCTTAGCTTGAAAGGTTCTAGCTAAATCATAACCAACAAATTTTCCTAATTGAAAGTCATTTGTAGAAATGTAGAAGATTCTTTCTTTTGGTTGCATAATCACGCTGTGGTGAGCTATTAATTGGTTTAATGCACGCGGATTTCCCATCCCTAAAGTATCATTTTTACCTGCGTTTTGATTGCGCAAGATTGCAGCTACGTCTGTTGGTGTAAGTTGATTTTGTTTTGTTTTCAATAATTCATTAACACGATCAAAACGGTATTTACTGTCGCTATTTTGGATGTTCAAGATGTTTATTGAATCTTTTTCAAATGTCGAAGATTGGTAATGATTCGAACAAACTAGTTCGTCACCTTTCATTTCATAAACACCCATTTTCGTAGGTGACTTTTCGATAAGAACGGTTTTATTATCGTTTGCAGATCCGATCATCAAAGTTTCTGAAACGAACGTACTACGTTTTTTAGCGATTGCAACAGCTTCATCTATGTTTTTTGCGTATTGCAAAATTTCACGTGCTAAAATGGAAATTGGCATTTTTGATCCCGTTGGCAAATCAGATTTTGATGCATTGATTGTAACAGTTAAACCTTCAACGTTCATACCGGATGCTACGCCTGTGAAACCAGCCCATGAGTATGAAACAAACGCGTGACCTTTGGTTGGCTTAATCATCAATAGGATTTTATTTTCTGCGAATTCATCACCTACATAAAAATCAAAATTTCTTCCAATTAGTAGGTTGGAAGTTGCTGTTCGATCTCCTTTTAGTGCAAATGAAGTACAACCAACAACACTGTAATCATTAAGTGCGTGACCCATGTCGTGTGCTGCATGATATCCTAATATTCGCGTATATTTTGGTCCAATGAAATCAAATTCATCTGAAAAAGTTTGTGATATGCCGTAGATTTCCTGTTGATTTTCTAGTGGAATATACTTTGGAATTTCGTTTGTAAAAAATCCCATCATGATTTTTAAGAAATTTTGAAATGTTTCTGAAGGGATAAATTGTTTGATTTGATCAACGAAAACAACTTCTTGGTAATGATTTAATTCTTTAGCTAGTTCGCCATAAATTAATCCCCTTTCATAAGGAGCTCCTTCGATGTACATTTCCCAAATTCCAAATTCATTTTTCTTTAGGTAATTGTTTCCTAAAACGTAAAAATCTTCCGCAATCTTTTCTCTTTTTCCAATTGTAATTGACGGAACTTCTGGTGCGTTAACCGTCGATTTAAACATAACAAATGTCAAAACCGCAAACAGAAAGTAAACGAATAATTCTAAGGGAATGAAGAGCAGGCGAAGCAGATATTTGATAGCGATTTTCACGGCGACTTTTATTTATTGCAAAAATACGAATTTATAAACCTTAATTCCCTACGACTTTTGATTTTTAATATTCCTCTTTTAATGTCCGCATGATGAACGAACTTTGTACCGTGGCTATATGTGGAATCACTGCTAGTTTATCTTTCACAAAAACCGAATAGGCATCCATGTCCTGTACAGTAATTTTCAACAAGTAATCGAAGTTTCCTGCTATGTGAAAACAATCTGTGATTTCCTTTAATTGAATAATTGCCTCCTCAAATTCGGTTAAATATTCTGCTGCATGTGACTTCAACTGAACATTGCACAATACATTTAATGCAAATCCTTGCTTTTTTTTATCTATGATTGCAGCGTATGACTTGATAACTCCTCTTTTTTCCAATCTACGTATGCGTTCGTAAGTTGGTGTGTTTGTTAGCCCAATCTGTGCTGCGATTTCTTTGGTGCCTAGTTTTCCATCCGTTTTTAGAATGGATACAATTTTTTGATCTATTTCATCAAGTATAAATTGTTCGGATAAATATTCTTTTTCCATCTTGATTTATTTTTAATTGAAGAATGATTTTTTCAAATATACGATAATTTGTAGTGTAATTTTCTGTGATATTAATTTGTGTAGATTATTTATCTATGTTTAAGTGATTATTCAAAACTATTTTGTGCATGCATAGTTTTTTTGAAAGAGTGAAATACATTAACGAAAATAAATATAGAGCAGATGGATTATAGCAAAATGCGCCCCGAAAGTTTAATGATGACTTATGGTTACAAACCTCAATTATCTGAAGGATCTTTGAAGTGTCCAATTTTTCAAACTTCAACTTTTGTTTTCAATTCCGCAATGGAAGGAAAAAGATTTTTTGAAGTAGCATATGGTTTAAGTGAACAAAAGCAAGATGAGGAAATGGGATTGATTTATTCTCGTTTGAATAATCCTGACCTAGAAATTTTAGAAAACCGTTTGTGTTTGTGGGATAAAGCTGAAGATTGTGCGGTATTCGAAAGTGGAATGTCTGCGATCGCTACTGCAATGTTAGAATTTATGTCGCCTGGAGATTTGTTATTGTATTCTCGTCCAGTATATGGTGGGACGGATCACTTTATCAACTACTTTTTGAAGAAATTAAACATCGAGTCAATTGGTTTTGGACCTGAAGAAACAAAGGAAGAAATTGTCGCGAAAATTAACGCTTCAGGTAGAGCCGATCGTTTGACAATGATTCACATCGAGACTCCTGCCAATCCAACGAATGCATTGATTGATATTGATATGTGTACGGAAATAAAAAAGGAATTTACTACAGCTGATAAAGAAGTGGTTTTTTCTGTTGACAACACGTATATGGGACCGCTTTGGCAACATCCATTAGAGCATGGAGCTGATTTGGTATTGTATTCGGCTACAAAATACATTGGTGGTCACTCGGATGTAATTGCTGGAGCTTGTTTAGGTTCAAAAGGTCACATGGCACGTGTAAAAGGATT
>Ga0233377_1000336_pt1 | contig 23255 bp, 14 predicted proteins | sample ElkDunMinimDraft_6_FD_191540 | JGI IMG/M metagenome (GOLD analysis project Ga0233377, IMG submission 191540) | Fecal eukaryotic communites from dung pellets of Tule Elk in California, USA - Elk Dung E36 | ecosystem: Host-associated > Mammals > Digestive system > Large intestine > Fecal | place...
CCGGGCTATACGGGACCGGGGCGGCGGCGCGGACCGGTTCGGCGGTGACGGAGCGATTCAGCGGGAGTGGACCGGCCCGGCGGAGGCGGAGGCGGCGGCGACGGTGGTGGTGGGCGTGGCGCTCGGGCCCTCCGGCACCGAGAGGGTCTGCGTCCTGGCGCTCCGGGCCGTCGTGGGCGGCAGCTTCAGGACGACCTGGTTGACGCTGGTCACGGCTCCGAGGTCCACCTGAACCCTCTGCGGAAGGTGTTGTTCGGGAGTGGAAGGCATAGGGTGGCCCACTGGAGCGGTCAGTCGGGCTGAAAGACATCCCAGGTCAAAACTGTGTCACGTCGTAGCGGCTCAAGGATGATGCGACCACGCGGTCGCCTCCTCGCGGAGTCCGCCGGTTCCGAGGCGGCCATGGTGGATGCCGACCGGCGCCCCCACGTCCTCGTCCCCGGCACCTCGCCCGAGCGATCCGTTCTCCCGGCCGACCAGCGGGGCACCGGCTTCCAGCGGGGCGTGAGGCCCAGGACACGAAAGTGCCCGCCCGCCGGACGGCTATCGACCAGCGAGTCCGCCCTGCGGCGACCCGCTACGACCGATGAGGACACACGTGCCGGCGATTCGGCGAATCACCACGCGCAATGCCCGGTTCCAGCAGTGGGAGTCTCTGCTCACCAACCGCAACAAGCGGACCCGAGCCCGCGAATTCCTGGTCCAGGGAGTCCGTCCGATCTCGCTCGCGGTGAAACACGGCTGGCCCGTCCACGCGCTCATCTACAACGAGCGGCGCGACCCTTCGAAGTGGCTGGAGGAGCTGCTGCGCACGGTGCGCGTCGACCGGATCGCGATGGATCCGGAGATGCTGGCGGACCTGGGCGAGAAGAACGAGGCACAGCCCGAGGCCGTGGCCGTCGTGGGAATGCCCGCCGACGACCTCGGCCGCATCCCGATCGAGGACGATTTCCTGGGCGTCGTGTTCGACCGTCCCACGAGCCCCGGCAACATCGGCAGCATCATCCGCTCGGCCGACGCCCTGGGCGCGCACGGACTGATCGTGACGGGTCACGCCGCCGACGTGTACGACCCGAAGTCGGTCAGGGCGAGCACGGGCTCGTTGTTCTCCCTGCCCGCCGTCCGGGTGCCCTCGCCGGGCGACGTGGTCGACTGGGTGGTCGCGCAGCGCGACCGGGGCAAGCCGATCGTCATCGTGGGCACCGACGAGCACGGCGACCGCGACGTCTTCGACTTCGACTTCACCCAGCCGACGCTCCTGCTGGTCGGCAACGAGACCGGCGGGCTCAGCAGCACATGGCGCGAGGCGTGCGACACGACGGTGAGCATCCCCATGGTCGGGGCGGCGAGCTCGCTGAACGCCGCGAACGCGGCCACCGCGATCCTCTATGAGGCGTCCCGGCAACGGATCACCGCCGCGAGGACCGGCCGGCCTCGGTGAGGGCGGCGAGGAGGGCGACCGCTCCGGCACCGGTCCGCAGCGATCGGCGGGGGCGGACGCCCGTCCCCGCGGGCACGCGACGGCCACGGCCACCGTGTGCGGCGGACACGAAAAAGGCCGTCCCCCCGATGGAAGAGACGGCCCCTGACCTGCGGTTTGCTAGTGTGGGCGATACTGGGATCGAACCAGTGACCTCTTCGGTGTGAACGAAGCGCTCTCCCGCTGAGCTAATCGCCCGCCCTGTGCGGCCCCTCACGGAGCCGACGTGGAAAACCATACAGCAATCCGGGAGCGCTCGCGAAGTGGTCTTCGCCACTACAATGATCTTGGAAGACGACACGGTCCGGAGGCAAAGGTCTGAGGATGCATCCGGCGGAGGGCTACGGTGTCATAGCATCGTCCTGATCCGTAGAAACACCGAACGACCCGCGCTCGACCCGAATCACCCGAGACGCCCCGCCAGGGAGTCGACGGTGACCAAAACGAGACGCAAAACCCTTGCAAATACGGCCCTGTTGGTGATGTTTAGCCAGGTAGATGCCCAAATGTCGCGCTGTGATGTGTGTTACAGAAGGGCGCGGAGGCGGAATCTTTCCTACAGGTTTTTTTGTTCCGCGTGGTAGCTCGCGAGGAACGAAGCCGTTCGCAGCAGTGAAAGCAGTGAAAGCCCCGCAGAGGGGACCGACGACGAAAAAGGTTTGGCTGACGATGAACAGCGCCACCGTCTCTGCCGAGCTAGGCCTTCGGCTTGTGGTCCCCGACCGTACCACCGTCCCCCTGCTCGCCGGACTCAGCTACACGGCCGGTGATCCGTACGCGATCAGGATGGCCTTCCACGTGGGCAACGACGAGCCCGTCGAGTGGATCTTCGCGCGTGAGTTGCTGACGGTCGGCATCGTGCGGCGGGTCGGCGACGGGGACGTCCAGGTGTGGCCGGCGCGCGCCGACGGCGAGCGCACGCTGCACATAAGCCTCACCTCACCGTTCGGCCAGGCTCTGTTCGAGGTGCCACTGGCCCCGCTCACGGAGTTCCTGCACCGGACCTACGAGCTGGTCCCCGCCGGTCGCGAGACCGACTTCATGGACCTCGACGCCGAGCTCAGCAACATGCTCTGGAGTTCCTGAGCCGCGCCCCGCGGGCCCGGTCAGGCTTCAGGCTTGAGCAGGTCCCGCATCCGGGCGATCTCGATGCCCTGACCCGCCACGACATCCTTGGCGGTGGCCAGCATGGCCCGGTCCGCCCCCTCGCGCAGTTGGAGCCCGGCCATCGTGACCGCAGCCTCGTGATGAGTGATCATGAGGGTGAGGAAAAGCGTGTCGAAGGCCGTCCCCCTGGCCGCCCTGAGCCGGTTCATCTCCTCCAGCGGGAGAATGTGCGCGTCGTGTCCGCCGTGCTCGCCCGGAGTCCTTCCCACCGCCTTCAGCCATGAGGTCATGGCCGCGATCTCGGGTCGCTGCGCGGCGGTGATCCGCTCGGCGAGCCCCCGCAGAAGCGGGGACGACGACCTGGAGGGCACCAGCGCCGCCATCTCCAGCGCCTGCCGATGGTGCGGGATCATGCCCTCGGCGAACCTCACGTCGGCCGCGGTGACGCGCGCCTCGGACTCTCCCAGCCTCTCGCCCGGCCTCGCCGTGCGGCCGCTCTCCCCCGGACCACCAGGAATGATCACGGGCGCGCCCGATTCGGCGACGAGCGGGGCGGGCCGCTCCGATCCGGTCTCCGCGCATCCACCGAGAACAGACGCCGCCATGATCATGGCGATAACCTGACTCGGTATACGCATTCTCCGCATAGCTTCAATAATGGGGCAAGGGGACTGACATATTGGGGGGCACCGTGCGACCGATCGCAGCATTCGGCCTGGCCGGGTTACTTCTCGTGGCCGGGTGCGGAGCGGACCCGACCCCTGCGGCCTCACCGCCGTCCGCCGCGACCTCGGCCCCTGTGGCCACGCCGGAGGAGACCTCCACTCCCCGGATCTCCGGTGACGGCATCCACAGCGACAACATCACCCACCTGGCCAACGTGCCTCCCGGCGCCCCGCTCGACGGACCCCAGTCCTGGGGGACCGACCTGGCCTTCCAGGGTGACCACGCGTTCGTCGGCAACTTCGACGGCTTCACCGTCTTCGACATCTCCGAGCCGTCGAGTCCCTCGGTGACCAGCCGGGTGCTCTGCCCCGGTGAGCAGAACGACATCTCGGTGAGCGGGGACCTGCTGTTCCTCTCGATCGACTCCGTCCGGAGCGGCCCCGAGTGCGACGCCCAGCGCGCGGAGCCGGAGTCAGACGGCTTCGAGGGCATCCGAATCTTCGACATATCGGACAAGAGTCATCCCAGGTTCGTCTCGGCGGTCCGCACCGACTGCGGCTCGCACACCCACACCCTCGTCCCCGGCAAGAGCTCGGACAAGGTCTACCTCTACATCTCCTCCCCGGGCCCTGAGCCCGAGTCGACGACCTGCCCCGCGCCGCACGGCAAGATCTCCGTGGTCGAGGTGCCCGTCAAGGCTCCGGAGACCGCCAAGGTGGTCTCGCAGCCGGCGCTCTCCCAGCAGCTCCCCGAGGGCGGGATCGGCGGCTGCCACGACCTCACGGTCTATCCGGAGAAGGACCTCGCCGCCGCCGCCTGCTTCGGCGACGGGATCCTGCTGGACATCGCCGACCGGGTCAATCCCAAGGTGCTCCAGCACGTGAGCGACAAGGAGAACTTCTCCATCTGGCACTCGGCGACGTTCAACAACGACGCCACCAAGATCGTCTTTGGGGACGAGCTGGGGGGCGGCGTCAGCGCGACCTGCGACTCCAACACTCCGAAGACCAAGGGCGCCAACGCGGTGTACGACCTCGGCGAGGACCACAGGCTCACGCTCCGCGGCTACTTCAAGATCCCGAGGGAGCAGACCCCCGACGAGAACTGCGTCGCGCACAACGGGTCGTTGCTGCCGGTGCCCGGCAAGGACATCATGGTCCAGGCGTGGTACCAGGGCGGGGTGTCCGTCTGGGACTTCACCGACGCGGACGAGCCCCGGGAGATCGGCTTCTTCGAGCGGGGCCCGATCTCGACCTCGGGGCTCGGCGGCTCCTGGTCGGCGTACTACTACAACGGCCACATCTACTCGAGTGACATCACCAGGGGCCTGGACGTACTGCGCATCGACGACCCGCTCACCGATCCGGCCTCCAAGGTCAGGATCAAGGAGCTGAACGCGCAGACCCAGATGTCCTACTAGCCCTGTTTTTCCACACCTGCCACCTCGGTGGCGCCGTCCGATCCGGTGCGGCGGGCGAGCCCCCGGGGCGATCGGGGGACACGGGACCGGCGAGCGACCGGATGCCCGGCTCCGGGAGGCGTTACCCCCACCGGAGCCGGGCCGGGGAGGCAGGGCTCAGGGATCGAGGTCGGCGGCGGAGCGCTCGGCGAAGACCCGCATGGCCTTGGCGGTGATCGGGCCGGGCGCGGCGGGCAGCACGGTCTGGTCGACCGCGCGAATCGGCTGGATGTCACGGGTGGTGGAGGTGAGGAACGCCTCCTCCGCCTCGTACAGGGCCGAGAGCGGGACATCCTCCTCGACGCCCCCGCACCACTCCAGGGCGAGCGCGCGGGTGACCCCCGCCAGGCAGCCCGAGGCGAGCGTGGGGGTGATCAGCCGCCCGTCGCGCACGACGAAGACGTTGCTGCCGGTGCCCTCGCAGAGGTCGCCCGCGAGGTTCTCGAAGATCGCCTCGCCTCCGCCCCTGGCCTTGGCGTAGAACAGCGCCCTGGCGTTGTCGCCGTAGGAGGTGCTCTTCACCCCGGCGAGCGCCCCGCGCTCGTTACGGGGCCAGGGCACGACGGTGACGTCGGCGGTGGCCGGGAACGGCTTCTGCTCGTCGACGATCACCACGGTCGTGCACCCCTGGTCGCCCCGGTCGGAGCCGAGCGGTCCCGGGCCGCTGGTGTAGGTGACGCGAACGCGGCCGAGCTTCCAGGGCGGGGCCTCGGCCAGACAGGCGCGGATCCCGTCGGTGATCGCCTCCACATCGGGATTGGGCAGGTCCATCCGCCGCGCCGAGAGCGTGAGCCGGTCGAGGTGACGGGTGAGCGCGAACGTGGTGCCGTTCGTGCACTTGATGGTCTCGAACACCCCGTCACCGACCATGAGGCCGTGATCGAACACCGAGACGGTGGCCTGATCCGGAGAGACAAGTGCCCCGTTAAGCCATATAGGTACGTTCATCCGACTCCTTCTGAACCTGATGTTGACGCCAGCGCGATGAGCCGGGAAGCCTTCAACTCGGTCTCGTCCCATTCGCGGCGCGGATCGCTCCCCCAGGTTATGCCCGCGCCCGTGCCGAAACGGATTTCGTCGGACGACAACCAGAACGTGCGGATTCCCACGGCCAGACAGGCCCGCCTCCGGTCGGCGTCGACCCAGCCCACGGTCCCACAGTAGGGCCCACGCGGCTCGGGTTCGAGCTCATCGATGATCCGCAGGGCCGAGGATTTCGGGGCTCCGGTCACCGAGCCCGGCGGGAAGGTCGCGGAGAACAGGTCCGGCCACCCGTACTCCGGCGCGAGCCGCGCCCGGACCGTGGAGACCAGGTGCACGAGCCCCGGATGCGCCTCCACCTCGCACAGGGCGGGCACGCTCACCGAACCGACCGCCGCGACCCTGCCCAGGTCGTTGCGGACGAGATCGACGATCATCACGTTCTCCGCGTAATCCTTCTCCAGCAGGTCCCCCGTGGTCACCCCGGTTCCCTTGATCGGCCTGGACTCGACCACGTCGCCGTTCCTGGACAGGAAGAGCTCCGGGGAGGCCGACACGACGGCCAGTCCCGGCAGGCTCACCGTGGCGGCGTAGGGGGCGGGGTTGCCCTCCGCCAGCCGTACGGCCAGGGCCAGCGGGTCCGGCTCCTCCCCCGCGGGGAGCGGCGCGGTCAGCACCCGGCAGAGGTTGGCCTGGTATACCTCGCCACGCTCGATGTGGGCGCGGATGCGCCGCACGCCGTCCTCGTACGCGGCCCGGTCGAGGGAGGTGCGCCACGACGACGGGCGCGGCCCTCGCCAGGGGCCGCGCGGCGCGGGCAGCGGGACCCTGCGGACATCGCCGAACCGGGCGCACGTCACCTTGCCCTCGTAGTCGACCACGACGGCCCACCATCCCTCGCCGTCCAGCGCGGCGAGATCGGTGGTGAGGTCGCGGAGCCCGGTCGCCAAATATCCGGTGACATGCGCAAAAGAGTCATGCACTGGCCTATTGTCCCGCTCTTTCGTCCAGCAGCCGTACCAGGGTGCGGGCGGCTGGGCCGCGCCCGGATTCCGCCGCCCGTGGAGCGGAACACCGGATCGCGCGGACACGGGCAGAGGTGAAACGCCCTCGGCCCCCGTGCCGCGCCGTGGCCCTACGACAGGGGACCGGTGACCGTCTCCGCGGCGGTGACGATCGCGTTGGCCGCGACGAGCCGGACGACCGTCTCGATCTCCGGCGCGAGGAAGCGGTCGGGGCCCGGCCCGGGAACGGACTGGCGCAGGACGTCCACCACGGCCCCGGTCGCCGGGGCCGGCCGCAGCGGAGCGCGCAGGTCCAGGGCCCGCGCGGCGGTGAGGACCTCCACCGCGAGCACCCGGGTGAGGCCGTCCACCGAGCGGCGCAGCTTGCGCGCGGCCGACCAGCCCATGGAGACGTGGTCCTCCTGCATCGCGGAGCTCGGGATGGAGTCGACGCTCGCGGGCGCGGCCAGGCGCTTGAGCTCGGAGACCACCGCCGCCTGGGTGTACTGAGCGATCATGTGGCCGGAGTCGACGCCGGGGTCGTCCGCGAGGAAGGCGGGCAGGCCGTGGTTGCGGGCCACGTCCAGCATGCGGTCGGTGCGGCGCTCGGAGATGCTCGCCATGTCCGCGACCGCGATGGCGAGGAAGTCGAGCACGTAGCCGACGGGGGCCCCGTGGAAGTTGCCGTTGGACTCCACGCGGCCGTCGGCGAGGACCACCGGGTTGTCGATCGCGGAGGCCAGCTCCCGCCCGGCGACCAGGGCGGCGTGCGCCAGGGTGTCGCGGGCGGCCCCCGCGACCTGTGGGGCACACCTGAGGGAGTAGGCGTCCTGGACGCGGGTGCAGGTGCCGTCCCGGTGGGAATCCATGATCTGCGAGCCGTCGAGCAGTGCCCTGAGGTTGGCGGCGCTGGCCGCCTGCCCGGGATGCGGGCGCAGAGCCTGCAGGTCGGCGGCGAAGACACGGTCGGTGCCCAGGAGCGCCTCCACGCTCATGGCCGCGCTCACGTCGGCGGTCCTGAACAGGCGGGTGAGGTCGTCCATCGCCAGGATGAGCATGCCGAGCATGCCGTCGGTGCCGTTGACGAGCGCGAGCCCCTCCTTCGCCGCGAGCTCCACGGGCTCGATCCCCGCCTGCTTGAGCGCCTCCGCGGCGTCGGCCCGCTCCCCCGCCGCGTCGCGGACGACACCTTCGCCCATGATCGTGAGGGCCACGTGGGAGAGCGGCGCGAGGTCGCCGGAGCAGCCGAGACTTCCGTACTCGTGCACGACGGGGGTGATCCGCGCGTTGAGCAGGCCCTCCAGCACCTTGGCCGTCTTCGGGCGCACGCCGGTGTGGCCGCTGGCCAGGGTGTGCAGGCGCAGCAGCATCATCGCCCGGGTGACCTCGATCTCGACCTCGGGGCCCGACCCGGCGGCGTGCGAGCGTACGAGGGATCGCTGCAGCTGGGCGCGGAGCGAGGGGTCGATGTGCCGGGTGGCCAGGGCGCCGAACCCGGTGGAGACACCGTAGGCGGGGGTGGGGCTCTCGGCCAGCTCGTCCACCCGAGCGCGGGCCGCCGTCATGGCGGCCACGGCGTCGTCGCCGAGGCGTACGGGAGCACCGTACCTGGCGACCCTGACGACCTCCTCGAAGCTCAGCGGCTCCGGCCCGATGGTCACGACCTCGTTGTCGCGCATGCTGCCAACTCTCTCGCGTAAGGTGAGTCGTTGTAACTGGTGAAACCATAGCTGGCTCCTTACATCTCACGATAGCGGTCGTATTCGGTTTGGGGAGTCGCCGGGTATTCGCTAGAGTTCTCACAGTGAGTCCGGGCCGGTCCCGGAAGCACGCGGAAGTGGCTCAGTGGTAGAGCATCACCTTGCCAAGGTGAGGGTCGCGGGTTCGAATCCCGTCTTCCGCTCGAAAAGGGGCATCCGCCCCCCACTCGGTGGAGTGGCCGAGAGGCGAGGCAACGGCCTGCAAAGCCGTCTACACGGGTTCAAATCCCGTCTCCACCTCTGGTTTTCAGCGAGGACGATTAGCTCAGCGGGAGAGCGCTTCCCTGACACGGAAGAGGTCACAGGTTCAATCCCTGTATCGTCCACCACCCCTCATGGCGACCATGAGCGGATCTCGGAAAGCAGCCGTCGAAGTCCCGTTTCAGGGGCCTTGGCGGCTTTCTGATTCTTTCACGTGCCAACGGCCGGGCCTCGTGAGCGGCGTGGCCGACTCCGACCCGGCCCGGCTGACCGAGATGGCGGAATCGAGCGCATGCCGGAAACGGGACTGCGGACCGGCGACAACCTGCACACCCCTGTCCGCGGTGGGTCCGGCCGGCGATCGCGCCTCCCTCAGCGTTCCTCGTCGAACAGCAGGGTCTCCACCCGCTGCCGGTAGTCGCGGTAGATCTGCCGGTACCGCTCGGCGGCCCCGGCCTGGTCATCCCGTTCGAGCAGTTCCAGGGTCTGCCGGTAGCCGTCCAGCCACACCCGCCACACGTCGCTCTCGGCGGTAAGGGCCAGCACCCGCAGGGTGCGGGTGACCACCAGGTCGACGTGGGTCTGCAGTTCCCGGTTGCCGCTCGCCATGATGACCACCGTGCTGAAGTCCGCCCCCGCCGCGGCGGCGGCCGTCACGTCGCCCCGCCGCAGCCCCTCGGCGAACTCGTCGAGCTTGACGCGCATGGTGGCGACGTGCTTGTCGGTGATGTTCTCCATGCCCCACTCGAAACCGGCGCAGGCCAGCACCATCATCACGTCGATCAGTTCGAGCGCGCTCTTCTGGGTCACCCGGGTGACCTGCCGCGTCCGATTGGGCGAGATGTCGATCAGACCTTCGGCGGCGAGCTGGGTGACCGCCTCCCGTACCGGAGTGATGCTCACCCCCAGCCGAGCCGCGATCTCCGCGTCCTTGATCAACGCACCGGGTTTCAGCAGACCGGTGATGATCTCCTCGCGCAGTCGGCGTAGCACCGCTTCTTTCCGCGTCAGTGGTATCTCAAAGGACATGGAGACGCTCTCGGTCAGGAGGAAGCCGGCGCCGCCATCCTATGATCCGAGTCCGGAGGTCGGCCAAGCCAAGGTTAGGTACGCCCCGAGCCACGGCTTTGGGCCAGGACATAAGTCCATTCAATCCGTTGACTCTTTGCAGAATGCATTTTACATTGATGTAACTTCCAGATAGCGCGTACGTGATGCCTCCCCGATCGCGACGGGGCGGCGACCAGGCTCCCGAGACAGCCGGTGCCCGGTGGCGGAGAGCCGCCACCCGCACGATTTCCTCGCCATCTCCTCACCACGATCTGCCTCCTGCCGGCGACGCCGGCACGGACCACGTCATCCCGGCGGTCGACGACCACCCCGGCCGTGAGACCCGCCCGGGATCATCACCCGCCACTCCGCCATGGACACCGCCGCGGAGGCCGGGCCCGCGACACCCCTCCCCCGCCCACCGTGACACCTCGGTCGCGCGCGGGCATCCCCCCGTCACGGTCGGCCGGGCATGCGACGGAGGCCGTCATCACCATCATCCGGCCGCGGGGCGATGACGCACGCCCTGCGAGCCGGACCGGCGTCGCCCGGCCGCGACGCATCTCGCTCCACCCCCCGCACCTCAGGAGGACGAATGTCCGCACCCAGCCACGGCGCGCAGTCCGACTCACGCCCCCTGCCCTCCTCCGTCGACGTCGTCGTCGTCGGCGCCGGTTTCTCCGGCATGTACCTGCTGCACAGACTTCGCGAGATGAACCTGTCCGCGGTCGTGTTCGAGACCGGCACCGACGTCGGCGGTACCTGGTACTGGAATCGCTATCCCGGCGCCCGGGTGGACGTGGAGAGCCTGGCGTACTCCTACTCGTTCTCAGAGGATCTCGAGCAGGAGTACGAGTGGCAGGAGCGCTACCCGACCCAGCCGGAGATCCTGCGGTACGCGCGACACGTCGCCGACCGGTTCGACCTGCGCCGGGACATCTTCTTCGAAACGCGCGTGCGGGAGGCCGCCTACGAGGAGCGGAGCGGAACCTGGCTGGTGCGCACCGAGCGGGGGGACGCCGTCACCGCCCGCTTCCTCGTCATGGCCACCGGCTGCCTGTCGTCCTCGAAGCTGCCGGAGATCCCCGGCCTCGACAGCTTCGAGGGAGCCACCTACCACACCGCGCACTGGCCACACGAGAGCGTGGACTTCACCGGCCTGCGGGTCGGGATCATCGGCACCGGCTCCTCCGCCGTGCAGTCGATCCCCGTCATCGCCGAGCAGGCCGCCGACCTCACCGTCTTCCAGCGCACCCCGGCCTACAGCCTCCCGGCCCGTAACCGCGGGCTGCGCCCGGACGAGATCGCCGACATGAAGGCGAACTACCGGGCCTTCCGCCAGGCCCAGAAGGAGTCAGGGTTCGGGGTCCCCACACCGATCACCACGACGTCCGCCCTCGAGGTCTCCGACGAGGAGCGCGACGCCGTCTTCGAAGGGGCCTGGGAGAGCGGCAGCCTGGTCAACCTGCTGACCGCGTACGCCGATCTCAGCATCAACCAGGAGGCCAATGACACGGCGAAACGGTTCATCCACCGCAAGATCCACCAGATCGTCGAGGACCCGCGGACCGCCGCGGACCTCTGCCCCGAGTACCCCGTCGGGACCAAACGCCCCTGCCTGGACACCGGCTACTACGAGGCGTACAACCGCGGGAACGTACACCTGGTCAACCTGCGACGCACCCCCCTGGTGGAGATCACCAGGAAGGGCATCCGCACCTCGGACGAGGAGTACGCGTTCGACGCGATCGTCTACGCGACCGGGTTCGACGCGATGACCGGGGCGCTGACGAACGTCGACATCCGCGGCCGGGGCGGGGCCTCGCTCAAGGAGGAGTGGAGCGCCGGCCCCCGCACCTATCTCGGGATCAGCTCCGCGGGCTTCCCGAACATGTTCATGATCACCGGACCGGGCAGCCCGTCGGTGCTCTCGAACATGGTCGTCTCGATCGAACAGCACGTCGACTGGGTGGTCGACGCGATCGAACACCTCGACCAGCGGGGTCTGCTGACGATCGAACCCACCCCGGAGGCCCAGGACGCCTGGGTGGACCACGTCAACCTGATCGCCGAAGCCACCCTCTATCCCAAGGCGAACTCCTGGTACATGGGGGCCAACGTGCCGGGCAAGCCCCGGGTCTTCATGCCCTATGCCGGCGGCGTCGGAGAGTACCGCAAGAAGTGCGACGAGGTCGCCGCCCAAGGCTACGAGGGCTTCGCCCTGTCCACCTGACCGAGAACTCCGCACGTTCGGGGGGCAGGGTGATCGCGCCGTGATCGGCAAACACCCGGACAGACACCATGCCCCCCATGCCTCCCGCCGAGCCTCACCGGCGAGGCGGCCCCGAGCCCCGACCGCTCCACCTTTCACCGACTTCGCGTACCCCTGGAGGACCCATGTCCCGTCGTGACCTGATCGACCCCGAATCCCGCGCCTCCCTGGACGGGCTGCTCGGGGTGCTGCCCGGCGGCTTCAACGCCATCCCCGACATCGTCCAGCGCCGAGCCGCCGTCGCGGGCATGATGGGCGCCGTCGAGGTGCCCGAGAACCCCAACGTCACCAAGGAGGACCGGACCGTTCCCGGCCCCGACGGGGAGCCCGACATCACCGTGCGGATCTACCGGCCGGTCAACGCGTCCGGCGCGGTGGGCGGCGTCTACTACATCCACGGCGGCGGCATGATCTTCGGCGACATCGCGGGGGAGGACGCCAACGCGACGATGATCTGCGACCAGGTCGGTGCCGTCGTGGTCTCCGTCGAGTACCGTCTCGCCCCCGAGCACCCCCATCCCGCCCCGGTCGAGGACTGCTACGCGGGCCTGGTGTGGACCGCGAAGAACGCCGTTGAACTGGGCATCGACCCCGAGCGTCTGGCGATCTACGGCGGCAGCGCGGGAGGCGGGCTGACCATCGGCACGGCACTCCTGGCGCGGGACCGCGGCGGCCCGGCGCTCTCGTTCATGATGCCGATCTATCCGATGATCGACGACCGGAACGAGACCTCGTCGAGCCACGAGATCTCCGACATCGGGGTCTGGGACCGCGCGGGCAACATCGAGGCCTGGGCCTGGTACCTCGGTGGCAAGGAGGCCGACCAGTACGCGGCCCCGGCGCGCGCCGAGGACCTGTCCGGCCTGCCCCCGGCCTTCATCGACGTCGGCACCGTCGACCTGTTCAGGGACGAGGACATCGCGTTCGCGCAGCGGCTCATGCAGGCGGGCGTCCCGACCGAGCTCAGGGTCAACCCGGGCAGCTACCACGCCTCGGAGACCCTGGCCCCCGAGTCCGCCCTCTCCAAGCGGATCTGGGCCGGGCGGATCGACGCCCTCCGGCGCGCCCTCGCCTGAGTGGGTTCCCCGGTGTCGTGGGCGGCCCGGGATTCCGCCCACCACCGGAGGACCGAGGCCGGCGAACACGACTCCGGACCGAAACAGCCACGCGTAGGGGCTCGCCACTCTGGCGGCCTCGGCGCCGGTCAGCGGGCGTTTGACCCCCTTGGGGCCCCGGTGCTACCGGAGGTGTACTGCATGACGGTGCCACCGGGAGGCGGGCCGGGTGGGGGGCTGCCCCTGGCCGGCGCGTCGGTGCCCACGTGGATCTCGACGTCCCCGCCGGTCTCGGCCGGCGCCCGGTGGCAGTCCTTCTCGTGCTCGTCGTCGCACACCACCAGACTCGCGCGGGGATCGCGGCTGCCCTGCGGCGATCAGGACAGCTGATGGCCCCCGGTGGTCATGGGCACCGCGCCGACATCGCTCTCGGCGGCAAAGGCGATCAAACGGCCGAGACGTCCGGGGCATTCTGGGCGACAGCTGGAGCCGCCCCGACCGCGATGGCCGTGATCACGAGCCCCCGGCCCATCAGCCAGCGGCCGGAGAACTCCTTCAGCTCACCGCCGTCGCTCAGTCTCGGCCCCTCGGCCAGCAGACGGGCCTGGAAGCCGCCCCAGACCGGATCGAAGGCGATCGACGCCTCCGTGAAGTCCAGGCGCGGTTCCCGCAGCGGGGCCAGCGGGAACCACGCCTTGTAGACGGACTCCTTGGCGCTGAACAGCAGTCGATCCCACCTCACCGACGGATCTCGCCGCAGGAGATCCGTCACCCGGTGCAGCTCCTCACCGACCGTGATGGCCTCCAGGATGCCGGAGGGCAGCGGCTTGTTCGGCTCGGCGTCGATCCCCAGGGCCGCGACGTCAACGGACCGGGCGACGACGGCGGCCCGGTATCCGGCGCAGTGGGTGATGCTGCCGACGACACCGGAGGGCCAGATCGGCGCGCCCTTCACGCCCGGCAGCACGGGCGCCGGCGGGTACCCCAGCCGGCTCAGGGCGTCGCGGGCGCACCAGCGCGCCGTGGTGAACTCGCGGCGGCGCTTCTCCACCGACCTGCTGATCACGGCCTCCTCCTCGGGGAACAGGGCGCCTGGCCGCGAGTCGTCGAACGCCTCCGACGACATGACCTCCCCAGGCAGCAGATCCTCGATCATGAGGCGCGTTCGGAGGTCGGCAGGATCGACCGCGCCGGCTGGATCGGGCCGTCCCGCGGCGTCCGGAGTTCATGGTTTCCCGGCGCCCGGATGACCTGGGCGAAGCGTCCTGCCAGCAGGGTGAGCGCCCATGTGATGTCCTCGATCCGCTCGCCGATGTCACCCGCGACGATCAGCCAGTCCTCCTCGGACCTGGGCCGGAACCCCTCGACGAAACTTCGATTCTCGGCGTAGGCGACATGCAGGTCGCCTACCGCGAGCAGATTTCGCGCCTTCATGATGTGCTCGGCTCCCGCATGATCTGAAATGGTGATGAAATCACGACAGGCCGAGCTCGTTGTCGAGCATGTCGAACATCTCACTGTCCGAGACCGAGTCGAGGTCGAGCCCCGCGTCGCCGGGATCACCGGAATCTCGCGAGAGCGCCGCCCATTTCGTCTTCAGAACGTCCAGGCGCGCCGCGACCTGTCTGTGCGCCTCGGGGTCGACGGCCATCCCGGTGAACGCCCTCTCCAGCTTCGAGAGCTCGGCGAGGAGCGTCGCGGCCCCCGCCTGCTCGGTCAGGCCGAGCCGGTCGAGCAGGTGGTCGACGAGGGCGAGCGAGGTGGGGTGGTCGAACACCAGGGTGACCGGCAGGCGCAGCCCGGTGACCTCGGTCAGCCGGTTGCGCAGCTCGACGGCGGTGAGCGAGTCGAAGCCCAGTTCCTTGAACGCCCGGTCCGGCTCGACGGAGCCGGTTCCGCTGTGCCCGAGTACGGCCGCCACCTGGCTTCGTACGAGATCCAGGAGCACTTCGGCGCGCTCGGCGGCACCGAGAGCGGTCAGCCCGCGCACCAGGGTGTCCGGCTCCTGGCGCCCGCCCGCGGCCGCCCGGCGCCTTCCGGCGGGCACCAGCCCTCTCAGCAGCGGCGGAACCTCCTCACGCGCCCGCAACGCCGGCAGGTCGAACCTGACCGGCACCAGCACCGGGCGGTTCACACCCCCGGCGGCGTCGAACAGCTCCAGCCCCTGCTCCACCGACAGCGGACGGATGCCCACGCGCGCCATCCGCCGCCGGTCGGTGTCGGCGAGGGCACCGGCCATTCCGCCGGTCGCCCCGGCGTCCCGCGCCCAGGGACCCCAGGCCAGCGACAACGCGGCCAGTCCTGCGGCCCGGCGCTGGTGGGCCAGTCCGTCGAGGAAGGCGTTGGCGGCGGCGTAGTTGCCCTGCCCCGCGCCGCCCGCCACGCCGGCCAGCGACGAGAAGAGCACGAACGCGGCGAGATCCGCCCCCTGGGTGAGCTCGTGCAGATGCCAGGCGGCACCCGCCTTGGGCCACAGCGCGGCGTCCATCCGCTCGGGGCTCAGGGAGGGAATCGTCGCGTCGTCCAGCACCCCCGCCGCGTGAACGACCGCGGTGAGCGGGTGCTCGTCGGGTACGCCTGCCAGCAGGGCCGCGAGCGCGCCCCGGTCGGAGACGTCACACGCGGCGACGACGACCTCGGCGCCGCGTTCGGCCAGCTCGGCCCGCAGCTCGAGGGCGCCTGGCGCCTCCAGCCCTCGGCGGCCGGCCAGCAACAGACGCCGCACCCCGTGCTCGCCCACCAGGTGCCGCGCCACCTCGGCACCGAGACCGCCCGTGCCGCCGGTGATCAGCACCGTGCCCTCGGAGTCCCATCGCCGTACGCCGTCACCGCTCACGGCGACCGGCACCAGGCGCGCCGCTCTCAGCACCCCGTCACGCACCGCCACCTGCGGCTCGCCGCAGGCCAGGACGTCCCGTACCAGCGCCTCCGAGGACTCCAGCGGCTCGTCGAGATCGACGAGCACGAACCGGCCGGGGTTCTCCGCCTGCGCGGCGCGGACCAGTCCCCACACGGCTGCACCCGGCAGGTCGGTCACGCGGTCGTCCTCGTGGACGGCGACCGCGTGACGCGTCATCACGACGAGGGTGGCGTCACCGAGCCGTTCCTCGGCGAGCCAGCGCTGCAGAAGGCCGAGCACGCGGGCGGTGGACCCGCGGGTCGCGGCGATGACGTCCAGGGGGTCGGCGGCGAGGAAGACGGCCGCGGCACGCGGCGGGGCTCCCAGCCTGACGAGATCCCCGGGATCGGCCGCCACGTCCAGCGACACCACGTCCGCTTCCTCGACGGTGGCGGGCGCCTGGGGCAGGGGTGTCCACTCCAGCTGGAACAGTCCCTCCCCCGATGTCCTGCGCCCGCCGACCGGGCCGCCGGGCGACGCCGGACGCGACACCAGCGACTCGGCGGTGAGCACGGGCGCTCCCGCCGTGTCCACCGCGCTCACCGACACCGTGTCCTCGCCGGTTCTGGTCACCCGCACGCGCAGCGTCGTCGCGCCACCGGCGTGCAGGTGCACGCCGCCCCACGCGAACGGCAGGCGCCCCGCCTCGGGCTCGGCGGACTCCAGGAACGGCACCGCGTGCAGGGCGGCGTCCAGCAGCGCCGGGTGCACGCCGTACGCGCCGGCGTCGCCGGCCCGCTCGGGCAGGGTGATCTCCGCGAACACCTCGTCGTCGCGCCGCCAGGCCGCGCGCAACCCCTGGAAGAGAGGGCCGTAGACGAACCCGCCCTCGGCGAACCGGTCGTAGAGGCCGTCCAGTTCGACGGCGGACGCTCCCTTCGGCGGCCACACCTCGGTGTCGAAGTCCTCGGCCAGGCCCGCGGCCTCACGTCCGCCGCCGGAGAGCACACCGGTCGCGTACCGTGTCCACGGCTCGTCGTCGGCGGCGCCCGCGGGCCGCGCGTAGACGCCGAGCTCGCGGTGACCCGACGTGTCGGGCGCGCCCACCGACACCTGCAGGTCCATCGCGTCCCGCTCGCCGAACACGAGCGGGGCGGCCATGGTGAGTTCCTCCACCCGGTCGCAGCCGACCTGGTCCCCGGCCCTGATGGCGAGTTCCAGCAGTCCCGCGCCGGGCAGGACCACCATCCCGCCGACGGCGTGGTCGGCGAGCCACGGGTGCGATCGCGGTGAGAGGCGGCCGGTGAGCACGACCCCGTCCGACCCGGCGAGCCGCACCGAGGCCCCCAGCAGCGGGTGCGCCGCCGCCGCGAGCCCGAGGTCCCTCACGTCCCCGACCCGCCGCCCACTCGGCCAGAACCACTCATGTCTGAAGGCGTACGTCGGCAGGTCGACCCGGCGGGCGTCGCCGAACGCGGCCCCGAACACGGCCGGCCAGTCCACCGCGAGACCGTGCGTGTGCAACGTCGCCACCGCCGTCATGATCGCGTCCTGCTCACCGCGGTCACCGCGCAGCGCCGGGACCAGCACCGCGTCGTCCTGGACGGTGTCCTCGGCCATCGCGGTCAGCACCCCGTCGGGTCCCAGTTCGAGGTACGCGGTGACCCCGCGCCGCTGCAGCGTCCCCACAGCGTCGGCGAACCTGACCTCGCGCCGCACCTGCTCCACCCAGTGGTCCGGTGAGCACAGTTCCTCCGCCGACGCGAGCTCGCCGGTCACGGTCGAGACCACCGGGATCCGCGGCGCCGCGAAGTCCAGGCCCTCGGCCACCTCGCGGAACTCCGCCAGCATCGGCTCCATCAGCGGCGAGTGGAACGCGTGGCTCACCCTCAGCCGCCTCGTCCTGTGCCCTCTCGCCTCCAGCAGGCCGGAGATCCGGACGACCGCGTCCTCGGCACCGGCGATCACCACCGAGGCGGGGCCGTTCACCGCGGCGACGGAGACCTCGTCCTCGCAGCCGGCGAGAAGCGGCAGCACCTCATGCTCAGGGGCCTGTACGGCGATCATCGCGCCGCCCGCCGGCAGCGCCTGCATCAGCCGGGCGCGTGCCGCCACCAGCCGGCACGCGTCCGCCGCCGACAGCACGCCCGCCACGTGCGCGGCCGCGATCTCCCCGATCGAGTGCCCCACCAGGAAGTCCGGCCTGACGCCCCAGGACTCCACCAGCCGGAACAGCGCCACCTCCAGGGCGAACAGCGCGGGCTGGGTGTATCCGGTCTGGTTCAGTGACTCGGTGTCGCCGCCGAACATCACCTCGCGCAGCGGGCGGTCCAACTCGGGGTCCAGGTGGGCGAGCACGGCGTCGAGGGCGTCGGCGAACACGGGGAACCGCTCGTACAGCTCCCTGCCCATTCCGGCCCGCTGAGCGCCCTGCCCGGTGAACAGCAGCGCGAGCCTGCCCGGCCGCGCGCCACGTCCCCTCACGGTTCCCTGCGCCGGGCGCCCGTCGGCCACTGCCGCCAGGCCCGCCAGCAATCCGTCCCTGTCGCCGGCCAGCACCACCGCCCGGTGCTCGAACGCGGAACGACCCGTCGCCAGTGAGAAGCCGATGTCCACGGGAGAGGCGTCCGGATCGTCCTGGACCCGTGACAGCAGGCGTGCCGCCTGCGCCTGTAGCGCGTCCCCCGTCTTCCCCGACACCGGCACCGGCACGACACCCGGCTCCGAACCGGTCGTGACACCTGACGCCGAGCCGGCCTCCCCGTCCCGCGATCCGGTCGACGATCCGGTCGATGAGCCCTGCGGCGCCCGGCGCCCGGCCGTCGCGTCCGCGGACGGCGGCGCCTCCTCCAGGATCACGTGCGCGTTGGTCCCGCTGATACCGAACGACGACACCCCGGCCCGGCGCGGCCAGCCGCCCCCCGGCCACGGGCGGTGCTCGGTCAGCAGCTCCACCGCGCCCTGCTCCCAGTCCACGTGCGACGAGGGCGCGTCCACGTGCAACGTGCCCGGCAGTACTCCGTGGCGCATCGCCATGACCATCTTGATCACACCGGCGACGCCCGCCGCCGCCTGGGTGTGACCGATGTTCGACTTGATCGAGCCCAGCAGGAGCGGCCGGTCCGCCGGCCGCTCCTGGCCGTAGGTGGCGAGCAGCGCCTGCGCCTCGATCGGGTCGCCCAGGCTCGTCCCCGTCCCATGGCCCTCCACCACGTCCACGTCCACCGTGGACAGTCCGGCACCGGCGAGTGCCTGGCGGATCACCCGTTGCTGGGACGGGCCGTTCGGCGCGGTCAACCCGTTGGAGGCACCGTCCTGGTTCACCGCGGAGCCGCGGACGACGGCCAGCACCTGGTGGCCGTTGCGCCGCGCGTCGGACAGACGTTCCAGCACCAGCGTCCCGACGCCCTCGGACCAGCCGACACCGTCGGCGGCCTCGGAGAAGGACTTGCACCGGCCGTCGGCGGCGAGCCCGTCCTGAGCGCTGAAGTCGATGAACGCCCCCGGGGTCGCCATCACCGTCACCCCTCCGACCAGTGCGAGTGAGCACTCACCGCCGCGCAGCGCCTGCGCCGCGAGGTGCAACGCCACCAGCGAGGAGGAACACGCGGTGTCCACCGTCATCGCCGGCCCCTCCAGGCCGAGGATGTAGGACAGCCGCCCGGACAGCACGCTGCCGGCCGTACCGGTGCCCATGAAGCTCACCACGTCCGGGGGGAACTCCGCGCTCGTCGCGTAGTCGTGGTACATCACCCCGGCGAACACACCCGTGTGACTGCCACGCAGCGAGAGCGGGTCGATCCCGGCCCGCTCGACCGCCTCCCAGGACACCTCGAGAAGGAGCCGCTGCTGCGGGTCCATCGCGAGCGCCTCACGCGGCGAGATCCCGAAGAAACCGGGGTCGAACTCCCCCGCGTCGTGCAGGAAGCCGCCCTCGCGGACATAACTGGTGCCCCGGCGTTCGCGGTCGGGGTCGTACAGCGACTCCAGGTCCCAGCCACGAGAGGTCGGGAACTCCGAGATCGCGTCCGTACCCTGCTCGACCAGCCGCCACAGCTCCTCGGGAGAGGTCACCCCTCCCGGGTAGCGGCACGCCATCGACACGATCACCACGGGATCGTCGCCGACCGGCGTGACCGGTCGCGCGACCACGCGCCCGCTCACCGGGGCGCCGAGGCCACCCGGCAACTCCGCCAGGAGATACTCCGCCAGCGCCGTGACGTTCGGGTAGTCGAACACGAGCGTCGCGGGCAGCCGCAGCCCGGTGTCGGTGGCCAGCCGGTTACGCACCTCGACGGCTGTCAGCGAGTCGAAGCCCATGCTCTGGAAACTGCCCAACGGCTCGATCGCGTCGCCGTCCGCGTGGCCCAGCGCCAGCGCCACCTGGCCCCGCACCAGCTCCAGCAGGGCGGCCATCCGCTCGGCCTCCCCGAGCGGCGCGAGGCGTTCGACGAGCGTGGCCGCCACCTCGGTCGTCGCCTGCCTGCGGGCCGGCGGCCTGACCAGACCCCGAAGCGGGAACGGGATGTCCCCGCCGGTGCGGAACGCCGACAGATCCAGACGTACGGGCAGCAGGGCCGGTCCTTCGCCCGTGACCGTCGCGTCGAACAGCGCCAGCCCCTGCTCCGGGGAGAGCGGGAGCGTCCCGCGTCTGGCGAGCCTGCCCATCTCGGCCTCGCTCAGGACACCGGTCATGCCACTCGCCTGGTCCCACGGGCCCCAGCCCAGCGAGACCGCCGGCAGCCCTTCGGCCCGGCGGTGCCGGGCGAGCGCGTCCAGGAAGGCGTTCGCCGCCGCGTAGTTGGCCTGCCCCGCCGTCCCGAACGTCCCGGCCACCGACGAGAACAGGACGAAGCCCGCCAGATCCTCGTCCCTGGTCAGCTCGTGGAGATGCCAGGCCGCGTCCACCTTGGGGCGGAACACCTTCTCCAGGCTCCGCGACGTCAACGTGCCGATCACACCGTCGTCCAGCACGCCCGCGGCATGCACCACCGCGGTCAGCGGGTGTTCGGCCGATATCCCGGCCAGCAGGGCGGCGACGGCGTCACGGTCCGCCAGGTCGCATGCCACGACGTTCGCCCGGGCTCCGAGTCCGGCGAGCTCCGCCACCAACTCCTCGGCGCCCTCCGCCCGGTCCCCGCGACGGCTCGCCAGCGTCAGGTGCCTGATGCCGTGCTCGGTCACCAGGTGGCGGGCCAGCATGCCGCCCAGGCCGCCGGTGCCGCCGGTGATCAGCACCGTGCCCTCCGGATCCCAGGTCAGACCGACCGGCTCGGCGGGCGGGAAGACACGGGCCAGCCGACCGGCCAGCACGGCACCGTCCCGGATCACCAGTTGCGGCTCGGCGGCGGCCAGAGCCGACGGCAGCGCCACGATCGACGTCGCCGACACCTTCCTCGGGTCGTGAGCGTCGCCGTCCCGAGGGTCGAGGTCGATCAGCGCGAACCGGCCCGGATGCTCGGCCTCGGCGGCACGCACGAGCCCCCACACCGTCGCCGCCGCCACGTCGCCGCCGTCCACCGCACCCCGGGTGAGGAACACCAGCCGCGACTCGGTGAACCGCTCGTCCGCGAGCCAGGAGCGCACCAGGTCCAATGCGGACGACGCCAGGCCGTGAGCGGCCGTCGGCACCTCGTCACCCTCGCCTGCCGGCACCGGAACCAGCACCGTGCGCGGCGCGGGAGCGTCACCGTCGTACGCCTCTCCCAGCGACCGCAGGTCCGCGCCGGCCCTGACGGGGCCACCCAGCGCGGCGGCGAGCGCCTCGGCGAGCCCCCACCCGTCCGTGCCCACCACCGCCAGAGTGCCCGGTGACACCGTGGACACCGGCGACGCCGGAGCTGCCTGCGGAACCCAGTCCAGTCTGAACAGGGAGTCCCTTCCGATCGCTCGCGAACCGGCGGCCCGTCCTTCGGAAAGAGCGCGCAGGGACAGCGATCCGATCGAGGCCACCGGGCCGTCCACGCCGGCGATCGCGATCGACATCGCGTCTGGTCCTGCCCAGGACATCCGCACCCGGACCGCCGACGCCCCCGCCGCGTGCAGGGACACGCCCTCCCACGCGAAGGGCACCTTACGCCGGGCCTCCTCGCTCCGGTCGAGGAGCAGGCACAGGTGCAGCACCGCGTCCAGCAGCGCCGGATGCGCTCCGAACGCCCTCGCCTCGGCCGCGTCCTGCTCGGGCAGGCCGACCTCGGCGTACATGTCCGAGTCGCGTCGCCAGGCCGCGGTCAGGCCGCGGAACGCCGGTCCGTAGTCGAAGCCGTCCGCGGCCCGCCCCTCGTAGAAGCCTTCCAACGAGACCGGCGTCGCACCGGCCGGCGGCCACACGGTCGTGTCGAACGCCGGGGCGGAATCGAGGGCGGTGAGGGGTCCGTCGACCGCGAGGAGCCCGCTCGCGTGCCGTGTCCAGGGACGATCCTCCTCGCCTTCCGGCCGCGCGTACACGCTCAACGGCCGCTGTCCCCTCTCGTCAGGCCCGCCCAGTCGTACCTGTACCCGGACACCGCCCTGTTCCGGCAGCGTCAACGGCGCGGCCAGGGTCAGCTCGTCCACACGCGCGCAGCCGACCTCGTCACCCGCCCGGATCGCCAGTTCCAGGAACGCCGTCGCCGGTACCACCACCCGGCCCGACACCACGTGATCGGCCAGCCACGGCTGGGAGCGTACCGACAACCGGCCGGTGAGGAGCACCTCGTCGCCACCCGCCAGCTCGACGGCGGCTCCCAGCAGGGGGTGATCCGGCGCTCCGAGTCCGGCGTCGGTCACATCGCCGACGCGGACGCGTGAGGGTCCGGGCCAGAAACGCCGGCGCTGGAAGGCGTAGGTGGGCAGCTCCACCCGATGAGCGCCGGGGAACGCCGCCCGCCAGTCCACCGGCACCCCGCGTACGTGCAGGGCGGCGAGCGCCGTCATGATCGCTTTTTGCTCGTCCTGATTTCTGCGCAGGGCCGGTACCAGCAGCACCTCCGGATCGGCCGCCGACCTCGCCTCTGCGTCGCGCGCCGGATCCGCGGGCACGTCAGCACCGGTCTCCGCCGCCGCGGTGAGGGTCTCGTCGGCCATCGCGGTGAGCACGCCGTCGGGGCCGAGTTCCAGGTAGGCCCGCACACCCTGGCCGTGCAGGACGCGGACGCCGTCGGCGAAACGGACCGCGCCGCGCACCTGCTCCACCCAGTACTCCGGCGAGCACAGCTGCTCGGCCGTGGCGGGTTCCCCGGTCAGGGTCGAGACCACCGGGATCCGCGGCGGGTCATAGGTCAGCGTCCGGGCCAGGGTGCGGAAGTCCTCCAGCATCGGGTCCATCAGCGGCGAGTGGAACGCGTGCGACACCCGCAACCGCTTCGTCCTGACCTCCCGCTCCCGCAGGGCGGCGGCCACC
>Ga0233377_1000338_pt1 | contig 23108 bp, 18 predicted proteins | sample ElkDunMinimDraft_6_FD_191540 | JGI IMG/M metagenome (GOLD analysis project Ga0233377, IMG submission 191540) | Fecal eukaryotic communites from dung pellets of Tule Elk in California, USA - Elk Dung E36 | ecosystem: Host-associated > Mammals > Digestive system > Large intestine > Fecal | place...
TTTTGCCTCTGCTTGACTAGCAAATTCAACTGAATCACCCGTTGCTAAAAGATATTTATTGGCAACGAATTTCATCGTTGATGGATTTGGAGTCATTTCAGAATAGATCGTAACTGGAACTTTCATGATATATGTTTTTTTGAGATGCAAAATTACGCAAAATAAGTAGCTGCATAAAATAATCGATGCACTTTTTAAAAGTCGCGCGTAATTTTTAGTAGTTGTTAACAATTAATTGCAAATCTGTTAGAAAATATCCAGCGATTTCGCTCGTTCTTCCAATAAGATAAGCTATTTTTGTGGCGAAAATTATAGCGTAGCTAAAAATATAGAACTATTATGGACATGTTTGGAAAGTTGGGTAAAAACACAGATTTAAAGTCTTCAATTGGACTTGATCACTTAGGTAACCAGTTTTGGAATTTGACTCCTGCAGAATTAGTAGAAGATACAATTTTGTTAGGTCAAGGGATGTTAACAGACACTGGTGCAATCGCCATTGAAACAGGTGAGTTTACTGGACGTTCTCCGAAGGATCGTTTTGTTGTTTGTGACGCTAAAACTGAAAATTCAGTATGGTGGGGTGATATCAATATTAAATTTTCTGAAGAGAAATTTGATGCACTTTACAACAGAATGAAAGGTTATTTAATCGGAAAAGATGTTTATGTAAGAGATGCTTTTGCTTGTGCAGATGAAGAATTTCGTTTAAATATCCGCGTTGTTACAGAAACTCCATGGTCTAACCATTTTGCTAGTAACATGTTTCTTCGTCCAACAGATGAGCAATTAGAAGATTTTAATCCAGAGTGGCATATCGTATGCGCTCCTGATTTTTTAGCAATTCCTGAGGTAGACGGTACACGTCAACATAATTTTGCGGTAATCAACTTTACTAAAAAGATGATTATTATCGGAGGAACTGGATATACAGGTGAGATCAAAAAAGGAATTTTCTCTGTATTAAACTACATCTTACCTCACGAGAAAAATGTATTGTCAATGCACTGTTCTGCTAACATCGGTGAAGACGGTGATACAGCTGTATTCTTTGGTTTGTCAGGAACTGGAAAAACAACTTTATCTTCAGATCCAAACCGTCGTTTGATTGGTGATGATGAGCATGGTTGGGCTGATAAAACAGTATTCAACTTTGAAGGTGGATGTTATGCAAAAACTATCGATTTATCGCATGAGAAAGAACCTCAAATCTTTGACGCAATCAAATTTGGTGCGATTTTAGAAAACATTGGTTTTGTTGACGGAACATCAACTGTTGATTACACAGATAATTCAATTACTGAAAATACACGTGTTTCATATCCTTTAGAACATATTGATAATACTGCAAATCCATCAATTGGAACTGCGCCTAAGAATATTTTCTTCCTTACATGTGATGCATTTGGTGTATTGCCTCCAATCTCTCGTTTAACGAAAGAACAAGCGATGTACCACTTTATGTCAGGTTACACAGCGAAAGTTGCTGGTACAGAAGTTGGAATTACTGAGCCAACTACAACTTTCTCAGCTTGTTTTGGAGCAGCATTCTTACCTTTACACCCAGCGAAATATGCTGAATTGTTAGGAAACAAATTAGAAGGTACAGATATCAAAGTTTGGTTGATCAATACAGGATGGTCAGGCGGATCTTACGGAGTAGGTAGCAGAATGAAATTAAGCTACACACGTTCAATGATTACTGCAGCTTTAACTGGAAAATTAGACACGGTTTCTTTTGAGAAATTGCCAATCTTTGAATTAGAATTCCCAACTTCATGTGAAGGAGTTCCTGCTGACATTTTAAACCCTCGTTCTACTTGGGCAGATAAAGCAGCATACGATGATAAAGCAAATAGCTTGGCATCACAATTCGTTAAAAACTTCGAGAAATTTGCAGATCAAACGAGCGATGCGATTAAAAATGCAGCTCCGAAAGTGATGGCATAATTGAAACGATTATAATTCTAAAAATCCTCTGGAGCAATCTAGAGGATTTTTTTTGAATAATTTTGTTCTTGCTTTTCAGTATATTAGCCTTCTAATTTAATTCTACTAACTCATGAAAAGGTTATTTTTTGGTGTGCTTTTAGTCTCTTTTGTTCTTGGTTGTAAAAAGAAAGAGGAAGAAGTTAAATTGAAAGAAGAAATTACACTAACTGTTATCAAGAATTCCAATTCACCATCCGCTGTTACTAATGGCTCTGGTATATTGCAAGAGTTTATTCTTCAGGAAGATGGGAAATTGCAATCTAAGGTTGTCATTCCTAAAGGAAAACTGATGAAAGTAACGAATCCGTATAGTACTTTAAAGATCAGTGCGCATAGCAACTTACCAGAATACAAACATATTGATTTAATGATAAGTCATTATGATAAAATTCAAGTAATAAAAGGACCTCAGAATATAGTAATTGAAGTGTTTTAATTAATGTATAACTTCTCAGTTGAAATTGTAAAGAGAATAATTCCCTTCCAATGCTAAAATACTTCTTGTGTTTTTCAATTCTACTTTGTGCCTGCTCCAAAGAACCTTCAAAAGTTGGTAAAGTTAATGTGCATGTCACGTTTCAAGAGCCGGATGCTCCAAATGCATTGTGGACTTGGACAGAAGTTGAGGTAACATTGTATAAAAATGGGGAAGGTGTGAAAAGGCAATTTGCAAGTACAACGCAACCAAATCTTGTTTTTGAAGCGGTTGAATATGGCGAAGGTTACTCCGTACGTGCATCTGCTGATTTAGAGCGATATTATCCACAAACTGGACAAACATTCAATAATGTTGGTAGAAATGAAATTGTGAATTTTACGGTAGATAATCTAGAAATTAATCGAACGATTCTATTAAAAAAAGTTCCATAATTTGATCTGCTATGAATGGTTACACAACCGTTTAAAAACCACTTTTTAAGACCAATTCCATGTAGTTTGAATTCGATTTTTTATCTAATCAATTTATTTTAAGAGGTCAGTACTAGTTACTAAAATCAAACATTTGTTGTATTTTTGATACTCCAAAAAATCAGATGGCAAATATTCCTCCACATATCATTGACGACATCATGCAAACCGCCCGAATCGAGGAGGTTATAGGTGAATTCGTTAGTTTGAAAAAGGCAGGATCGAATCTAAAAGGTTTGTCGCCATTTACGGATGAAAAATCGCCTTCTTTTGTTGTTTCGCCTGCAAAGCAAATTTTTAAATGCTTTTCTACCGGAAAGGGTGGAAGTGTGGTGACTTTTCTAATGGAAAAGGAACATTTTTCGTATCCTGAAGCGCTGCGCTGGTTGGCCGATAAATATGACGTTCAAATTCCAGAAGATAAACCGCTGACGAATGAAGAGCAAGCTGCCATTTCAGAGCGTGAGAGTTTGCACATCATCAATGAATTTGCCAAAGAGCATTTTAAAAAGAATTTGCACGAACATTCCGAAGGGAAATCTATCGGTTTATCATATTTCATTGAACGTGGTTTTCGACCGGATATCATCGAGAAATTTCAATTGGGATACTGTCTCAATGCTGGAAATGATTTAACAGAAAACGCCCTTAAAAAGGGATATAAATTAGAATATTTAGAAAAAGTTGGTTTGACGAAATCTAAGGATGAACGTCATTTTGATTTTTTCCGAGGCAGGGTAATGTTCCCTATACACTCTGTTACAGGTCGCGTACTTGGTTTTGGAGGTAGAACATTATTCACCGATAAAAAGATTGCGAAGTATTTCAACTCGCCAGAAAGTATCATTTACAACAAGAGTGAAATTCTTTACGGTTTGCACTTTTCAAAAGGTGATATCATAAAATACGACAACTGTTTTCTGTGTGAAGGTTATACGGATGTAATCAGTATGTACCAGGCAGGAATTCAAAATGTGGTTTCTTCTTCCGGTACATCGTTGACAAAAGAGCAAATTCGTTTAATCAAACGATATACTAACAACGTAACTATTCTTTATGATGGAGACGCCGCTGGAATTAAAGCCTCGTTTCGTGGAATTGACTTGATTCTGCAAGAAGGATTGAATGTGAAGGTGGTGCTTTTCCCTGATGGAGAAGATCCAGACTCTTATTCTAAGAAAGTTAGTAGTTCGGAGTTGGAGGAATACATCAATGCGAGTATGCAAGATTTTATTTCCTTCAAGGCAGATATTTTATTGAAAGGGGAGGGAAGTGATCCTTTGAAACGTGCAGAGTTGATCAAGGATATTGTGCATTCTGTTGGTTTGATTCCTGATTCAATAACACGTCAGGTTTTTATTCAAAAAATTTCAACTGATTTCCAAATTCAAGAATCTATCTTGGATGCAGAATTGCTGAAAATTAGAAAAACAGCATTAGCAAAAGAATTCAATGAACCTGAAATTCGAAATTTACCTGTTGAAGCGCCAAATTTTCATACCACACAACATCAAACAGCTCCTGTTCAACCTGCACCTGCTGCAAAAAGCAATCACATATATGAAGAATATGCGCTAATACGTTTAATGGTATTGTACGGAGCCGTTGCTACAGAGGTGGAAACGATTAATGAACATGGGCAGACAGAACGAACAGAGGTTTCAGTGATCCAATATATTTGTGATGAATTGGAGGTCGACGAATTATCCTTTGATACACCCTTGTTTTCAAAAATTCACGCCATTTATTCCGAAGGATTGTCACAAAACGATTTGTATAAGTCCTCTGTTTTAAAACGTCAGCCAGACCAGGAGGTCGTTCGTTTTATTAGTGAAATTGAAAGCAACGAAGAGGAAATAAGTGACAATTGGTATATCATGCACCACATTGAAACGAGAAAAGATGGAGATCGATTAAAAGATGCCGTTCCGCAAGCGATTTACGCTTTCAAATTATATAAAGTTGAACAGCGAATCAATGAAATTCGTAAGGAATTAATTGCCGCTGAATTATCGGATGAAGATATGATGATTCTTCTTTCAGAACAAGTGACGCTTGAGCAGATCAAATTAAAATTTACCAAACAACTTGGTAGAACCATATTGAGATAAACCATGAATACAGAACTTTTTTATTTAGGACCTTTTTCAATCACTTTGTGGAATTTAATACTTATTGTGTTAACGTTTTTAGTTGCATCAATTTGTAAGAAAATCATTAATCGACGTTTAAAAAATTACCTTAAGCAAGCAAATATTAGAGTTGAGGGTAGACGTACATTGGTAATGCGCTTGGTTGGACAATTGATTTATTTGATTGCAGGTTACATTGTCTTTTTAAGTTTGCAACTGCAAAATCCGAATGTCTCTTTACGCGAGTTTATGGAATATCGTATCATTGATACGAAAAATTTTGCATTGAGCTTCTCGCACATTATTGTGGTGATTTTGGTTTATTATGGTTCCAAATTAGCCGTTCATATTACGCAATTATATATTACGCAGCGCATGCGTAAGCGCAAAGATTACGATGCAGGATTGGAATTTGTTTATGTACAATTTAGTAAATATGTAATTTACATTTTGGCAATAATGTTTGCCTCAAAAATGCTGTTTAGCAATATCTCTGGACTTTTGACAGGATCTTTGGGGATTCTAGTTGGGGTTGGTCTTGGATTACAAGACGTTTTTAGGGATTTTATTGCCGGAATTGTAATTCTAGGTGAACGAAACTTAATGGTAGGTGATATCATTGAGATTCCAGATCAGGATGGTAAAGAAATGTTGGTGGCGAAAGTTGATAAGATTGGAGTAAGAACTTCGAAAATTGAGACTAGAGATGGTAATATCATCATTATTCCCAATGCCCAATTATCACAAAACAGAGTAGAAAACTGGAGTCACGGTAATTTACTTTCACGGTTCATTATCGAGGTTCCTGTGGCCTATGGGGCTAATACAGAACTTGTAATCCGATTGTTGAAACAAGCTGCGTTGAGTCACCCACAAGTGCATAAGTCATCTGAAGTAATTGTAAGATTGGCATCATTTACACCCAATCATATGCAATTTGACTTGTTGTTTTGGGCAGATCAAAGTTGGCAAATTAACAATTTCAAATCTGAAATTCGTTTAGAGATTGATCGCTTATTTAGAGAATATAAAATAAACATGCCATATCCGCAAATGGATATTCATTTTGCAAGCGATAAAAGAGAATCAGGAAGAAATACAGGTCATTACGATGAATAGGTAGTGTTGTAGGATTTAGCTTCCAACCTCTTTCAATAAATCTTTTCTATTGATGATTTCGATTTTTCTAACTTGAATATCAATCAAATTCTCTTGCTTGAAATCTTTTAGTAAACGAATGATTGTTTCCGTAGCTGTACCAACATAATTAGCCAAATCTTCACGTGATAGGTTAATTGGCTGATCATCGTAGATATCATCTAAAATTAATAAAATCGTTGCCAATCGCTCACGAACACTTTTTTGAGCCATGTTCTTAATGAATTGCGCTCTTTCACCCAATTCTTTTGACAATTCTTTTAAGACAGATTGAAGTAGTTCTGGTTTTTGATTGAGGTAGGATAAGAAATCTTCTTTTTTAATGAAGCAGATATTACTTTCCTCAAGTGTTGTTGCAGATAAGCGATATGGATCTTCGCTAAACATTGATTTAAAGCCTACAACATCACCTTCTTTAGCAACACTTATGATTTGTTCTTTGCCATTTTCACCAATTGAAAAGACCTTAACTTTCCCATTGTTTATACAGTAAACTCCACGCGAATAGGAACCTTCAATAAATACTGGTTGGTTTTTCTTGTAAAAAGAACATGTTTTGTCTTCATCTAATTGGTCGACTTCGCTATCGCAAAAGGAATGGAAAAGTGAATTTCCTCGCGCCTTACACGATTCACAAGAAACATGCTTATGTGATTTATCTAGCATTGCACTATTTTTGTGCAAAGATAGTGTTATTCTTATTGAATTTAAAAATATGTTTTTTTATTACGGTCAGTGATTACTTCTCACAAGTTGACTTTTCTGAACAGCAACTTATTACCATATCCATTTCTTTTTCTGATGTAGCAACAATTTCCATTTTTGGACTTATGTAAGGTATTCCTAAGTTTAAGCCTCTTAGTACAATCAGTAGCCCTAATATCGTAATGATGTAAGGCATGAATCGATTTGAATTAAATTTTATTTTCGATCCAAGCAGTTTGGTAGCAATTAAAACAGGTGCTGTTCCAATACCAAAAAATACCATTGACAGGGAAGTAGATAGCCAGTCACCTGCCAAAATGCTATTAATTAATGCGATGTAAACTAATCCACACGGTAGGAAACCATTGATTGTTCCAAAGAAAAATGCTTTAAATGGCAGTTGTGATTTAAATAGCTTTGATAAAGCTTTGCTTGAAAATCCAAGAAACTTTTGTTGTATTCCTTTACCGAAGGAAAACGAAAACAAGTGGTTCCAAGCAAAGAGTATAATTAACAAACCGCTTACGATTGATAAAAATTGCATTCCTTCAATCAAACGTGCGCTAACCCCAATGAAGCCGATTATTATGCCTAGTAATGCATAAGTAAACGTCTTTCCAGTAATGTATTGGAAGCTAGCAATTAATTGTGCTTGCCAACTACTGTTTTTAACTGGAACAGCCATTGCGAGTGGACCGCACATTCCCAAACAGTGTAGGGAAGAGGCTAGGCCCAAAATTAGCGCGTTGATGTAAATGAGGTTCATTCTTAATTGTGGATTTCGTCCTTAATCAGGCAAGTTTGCCCATCATAGTTGTATGAAATTGCAATTTTGTAAAGTCCGCTGTGCAATTCGTCTTTATCAATTGTAAAAACATTTCCTTCCTTAAAAGTAAATTGCTTATCCAACTCTTTGTTGTTTGGTCGATTTAATTCGATTTTTAAGTCTTCGATTTTATAATCTTGATTTACTATAACTACAAAATAATCAGCTTCACTGTTTATCGATACAATATCAGCTTTTTGAGCATTAAGTTGTGCTTGAATTTCTTGTTCGTAATTTACTTCACGTGCATAATAATCCTCTTGCTCCAAGTCAGTTGCTCTCGACATCATTTTTGTTGTCAATGTTATGATGAATGCCATGAAACATAACATGACAATTGCGATAGATTTTCCCCAATTTAATTTCATACGATTTGTTTTAAAATGTTGGTCCTATAAATTTTGTTTTTACTCGTTGAATGCGTTTCCCGTTGCCATAAACATTGATAAAGATGATCTCTTTTTCTTTGATGCTTTTGAATGGTACTTTCACTATAAAACGTTCTTTTAATTCTCTTTCTGGTTTTAAATACAGTTTGTTGGTAGCTGTTTGAATTTTACCATCAACTCCCTCCAATTCCAATTCGATAGCGTAAGATTTTCGAGTTTTGTTCAATAAATAAATTTCGAAAATGTTGCTAATGTTTCCATCGTTTGTAACCTGAAATGTAGATCCTCTTTGACGTGTTATTTTCGTTTGAAAATCGTTTCTTGTTGCAAGCAAAACCACCAATGTAGACAGCAGTACAATTAACAATGCGCAATAGGATTTCACTTTAGCTGTCCACTGAAATTTTGTTTGATTTTTAATTCCATTTTCAGAAACATAGCGAATCAATCCTTTGTCAAGACCAACGTTATCCATCATGTGGTCGCAAGCATCGATACAAGCAGTGCAGTTGACACATTCAAGTTGCGTTCCATTACGAATGTCTATTCCTGTTGGACAAACCAACACACATTGATTACAGTCGATACAATCGCCTTTTTTTGCTTCTTGTCTATCTTCGTTTTTCTTAAACTTTCCTCTATTCTCACCACGTACATAGTCGTAGCCAATTACCATTGTGTTTTTATCCATCAATACACCTTGCAATCTACCATAAGGGCAAATAGTCGTACAAATTTGTTCTCTCATGCGTGCAAAGACAAAATAGAACAAACTAGTAAAGATTATTAGTGCTATAAAGCCACCTTTATGTTGACTGATAGGATCTTGGATGATTTGCCACAAGGCGTCACTTCCGATGATGTAAGCTAAAAATGTATTGGCAATTGCAAAAGAAATAATCCAAAAAATGGTATGTTTTAATGCTCGTTTAAACACTTTTTCTTTCGTCCAAGGGCTTTCTCTTAATTTTCGTTGGTAAGTATGATCGCCATCAATCCAGTATTCGATGCGACGAAATACACTTTCCATAAAAATTGTTTGTGGACAAATCCATCCACAAAATAGTCGGCCAAATATCAACGTAAAGATGATTACGAATACGATGCCGATAATTAATGCTAAGGCAACTAAATAGAAATCTTGTGGCCAGAATATTTTCCCGAAGAGAATGAATTTTCGTTCCAAGATGTTCAACATCATGAACGGTTCACCTTCAAATTTAATGTAGGGAAGCGCAAATAGTAGAATCAGTAAGCAATAACTAACGATTTTACGCTTATTGTAAAATTTTCCTTTAGGCATTTTTGGAAATATCCAAATTCTTTTTCCTTTTTCGTCAACCGTAGCAATACGATCTCTGAAATTACCATCTATACTTCCCATTACTTATATATTATTCAGCCTCTTTTTCCTCGAATTTTTCTCCTTCTGCTTCTTTACCTGCTACGAATGGTAACTGATAAATGAATGATGCAACTTGTTGAATTTGTATAGGATTCAATTTAGAAGCGTGCTCAGGCATCCCGTTTGCTGTACCAAACTTGATTGTACGGAAGATTGTTTTGATATCTCCTGCAGTTAACCAATAGTCATCTGTAAGGTTTGGTCCGATATTTCCTTCACCTTTTTCCAAGTGACAAACTGCACAGTTGTTAACAAATATTGATTTTCCTGAAGAGATGTCAGATTCCTCCTCCATAACGGTAGCATTTGTTTCATCAACATTCATGGCCATTTTTGAAAGGTAAGCTTGCACATCAATGTCGGCTTGCTTCATTTCCTTCGTGTATTCTTTCACTTGTAGATCACCAGTTCCTAAAATATGGTAATGGAACATGTATGCAATGGCGAATACAACTGTTGCGAAGAACATGATGATCCACCAAGGTGGTAAATTGTTGTCTAACTCTCTAATACCATCAAATTCATGATCCAATGTGATTTTGTCTTCGTGTTCGATAGGGACAATATCAGTTAATGCTCGATTGAATTTTTTAAGTGTTTTTGCCTTTTTAGCAACTTTTACTTCAGACTTTAATTTTACATTTTCCACCAATTGCTTAAACATTCGCTTGATGTAAATCAATACGCCAACTAGGATTAAGTTCAGTGATAACAATAATATTAAATCTGAATTCTCTACACGCAACCAAGGTTTGTCACCTTCTTCAATTTGAAAACTTAATGCCCATACATTCGATTGCATTGCCATGAAAAATCCCAAAATTCCAATTGACAATAATGTCGAGTTATTTGAAGAATTTGTAGCAGATTCCTTGTCTGCATCCTCTTTCATCTTCTCTACTAGACGTTCTTTGTAATAATCAGACGCTAGTAAAGTTTTGATACTGTAAGAGACGATTCCTATAGCTACCAACAATACAAATGTCAGTGCAAGTAAACCAAAGAATAATTGTAAATTTTTAGCATAATCTGGAACGTATTTCACCAACGGTTCCATCACCTGTTGCACAACTTCTTCTTGTGAAAAAGCAACGCCTATTGTAAGTAAGCTTGCTGCAACAATCAAAGAGATATTTCGAAATTTCATTGTTTATTGGTTTAATAGTGAATCTTGCTCTTCGTGTCCATCGTTTAATGGATAGCAACTCATTTCAGCAACCCTTGATTTCTTCATGCGAATCACCATGATTAACACAATTAGAAAGAATGATGTGAAAATGAGAAGGGAAATCAACGGGAATATTCCTACTCCCGCGATTGTTTCTAAGTTTTGTTTAATGAATCGTAACATCTCTCAGTTATTTATTTTGTTCAATTTTACTATCAGCTTTGATATCTGTTCCTAATCGTTGTAAGTAGGCAATCAAGGCAACAATCTCTTTTTTCTCCATTTTAGCCACTTCTTCATCGAAATTGTACTGTTTTTGTACATCTGGAGGAAGTTTGCTGTAGATGTCTTTTACAATAGCCTGAGCGATCTCATTTGCTTGCTTTTTCAAATCAGCTACTGCTTGGTTCTCGTATCCTTTTGGATAAGGTACATCCAATGTTTGCATTGCTTCAATTTTCTTCTTCGTTGTTGAGATATCTAAATCATTGTCGCGCATCCATGGGTAAGCTGGCATAATTGATCCTGGAGTAATTTCCTTCGGACGAATCATGTGTTGGTAATGCCAATAATGACTTCTCAAACCGCCTTCGCGGGCTAAATCTGGACCAGTACGTTTAGATCCCCATTGGAATGGATGGTCGTAAACAAATTCTCCTGCTTTCGAATATTCACCATAACGTGCAGTTTCAAATCGAAGTGGACGGATCATTTGCGAGTGGCAGTTGTAACATCCTTCTTTGATATACAAGTCACGTCCCTCTAATTCTAATGGAGTGTATGGCTTAACACTAGCGATTGTAGGTACATTACTTTTTACAATCATTGTTGGAACGATCTCAATCAAACCACCAATTGCAACAGCGACAATACTTAAAACCATAAATCTTACTGGTTTGCTTTCTAGGCGTTTGTGCCAAGATTCTTTACCATGATTACCCGCTTCAAGTGCTTGCAAAGCTGGAGCTTCAGCTGGTTCATTTTCTTGTAATTTTCCTTGTTTTGCAGTTTTATACAAGTTGTAGAACATCATTATTGCTCCAATTAAGAAGATTCCTCCACCAATTGAACGGAACATGTAGAATGGTTTCAAGTCAGTAACAGTTTTTACAAACTCACCGTGAACTAACGTTCCATCTGGGTTGAACTCTTGCCACATCATTCCTTGAACAAAACCTGCGATATAGATTGGAATAACATATAAAATGATTCCTAAAGTTGCGATCCAGAAATGTTGGTTCGCCATCTTCTTAGAGTATAATTTTGTGCGGAATAATTTTGGGAACAACCAGTATAACATTCCGAAAGTGAACATTCCGTTCCATCCTAATCCACCTACGTGAACGTGTGCAATTGTCCAATCTGTAAAGTGAGAAATGATATTTACATTTTTCAATGACAATAAAGGTCCTTCAAATGTTACCATCCCGTAACAAGTTAATGCTACTACCATGAATTTTAAAGTCACATCGTCACGAACTCGATCCCAAGCTCCACGAAGTGTAAGTAGTCCATTCAACATACCTCCCCAAGATGGAGCAATCAACATCACAGAGAAAACTACTCCTAATGATTGTGCCCAATCTGGTAATGATGTATATAGTAAGTGGTGTGGTCCTGCCCAGATATAAATGAAAATCAACGCCCAGAAGTGGATAATTGAAAGACGATAAGAGTAAACTGGACGATTAGCAGCTTTTGGTACGAAGTAATACATTAATCCTAAATAAGGAGTTGTTAAGAAGAATGCCACTGCATTGTGACCATACCACCATTGAACCAAGGCATCTTGTACACCTGCATACCAAGAGTAACTTTTAAAGAATGTTACTGGAATTGCAAATGAATTGAAAATATGAAGCATTGCTACTGCAACAAAAGTTCCGATGTAGAACCAAATTGCTACGTAAATGTGCTTTACTCTTCTTTTTAGAATAGTTGCGAACATGTTCCATCCAAAAACCACCCACATTGCAGCGATTAAGATGTCAATCCACCATTCTAATTCGGCATATTCTTTTGAGGTAGTGATTCCAAGAGGAAGTGTAACAACGGCACAAACGATGATAAATTGCCATCCCCAGAAGTTGATGTAACTAAGCTTGTCGCTCCACATTCTAGCTTTTAAAAGTCGTTGCAATGAATAGTAGACACCTGTAAAAATACCATTCCCTACAAATGCAAAAATTACTGCATTGGTGTGCAGTGGTCTTAAACGTCCAAAGGATAAAAAGCTGAATCCTAAGTAGTCATTAAAAAATTCGGGTAGTGCCAATTGTAGTGCTACAATCAACCCAACCAACATTCCGATTACACCCCAAATCATTGTGGCGTACGCAAAGTACTTGACAATCTTATTGTCGTAACTAAACTTCTGAATCTCCATCGTTTGTTAGATTTGTTTTTTGATCATTATTTTCATCGTCAAAGAGCACACGTACAGAAGGCGTGTAATCATCATCATATTGTCCACTCTTTATTGACCAGATAAAACAGCACAAAAAGACTAGCGCTATGACTAAGCTTACAATTAGCATTATGTATATGACTCCCATGGTACAAAATTCAGGATTTGACAGAGCCTAAAGAATGACCCACGACAATCAAAAAGATGATTTTTATCATGTTTTTGAAATAGGCGCTAATGCAAAATTTTTCAGATTAGGTAGTTGGTCAACTGAAATTACACTTTCATAAACTGAGGTACGAATCTCTTTAGCGATGTGTTAGTTTTGAAACAATTAAATAAATTACTTATGAAAACTAAATTCTTTGCTCTGACTGTACTGCTCTTCTCAGGGTCTAATTTGAACGCACAAGCTACACCCACGCTGATAAAGGATATCTTTCCTGGTGTAAATCATTCAGTTCCTTCATCACTTACTAAGTTTTACGATAACATCTATTTTCAGGCGACAGATGGCTCGAATGGAAAAGAATTGTGGAAATCGGATGGAACCGAGTCTGGTACTGTAATGCTTAAAGATATTGCGGCAGGAAATTTAGATAGTTCTCCATCTCCATTTATACAATTTGGAAACAAATTGTATTTTACAGCAAATGATCATATTAATGGAAATGAGCTGTGGGTTACTGATGGAACTGCAGCAGGAACAACGATGTTTAAGAACATTAATCCAAGTGGTGATTCTTACCCAAGATATTTGACTGTTTTTAATAATCGCTTATTTTTCATGGCTGATAACGGAACGAATGGACGTGAATTGTGGAGTAGCGATGGTACGGAAGCTGGAACGACGATGTTCTATGATATTACTCCGGGCAGTGGACACACTGGTATCTTTGGGATGGGTGTTTGCGGAAATCAATTGTTTTTTTCAGCTGAGATTGATCAAGGCGGTACAGAATTGTGGGTTTCTAATGGTACAACTGCAGGAACAATGCCATTTATGGATATAAATACAGGTGCAAATTCTTCTAATCCTCGAACGTTTACACCATTTGGAAATAAATTATTATTCTTCGCTAAAACAGATGCTAATGGAGATGAACCATGGATCACGGATGGTACATCTGCTGGTACAACCTTGTTAAAAGACATCATTCCAGGAACAGCAAGTAGTGGGATTATTGATTTTTATGTTCATGCAGATAAAGCTTATTTTGGAGCTTACTATGGCAACTCTTCATCTTCTGCAATGTATGTTACAGATGGAACAACCGCCGGAACGTCTGCTATATATTCCCAACAAAACGTACAATATGTGCCTAGTAATTTTTTCTTCTTTACTGATAGAATCTATTTCAAGTGGTATGACTTTTTGTTTCAAAATTCTTTATTTCAATATCCGCTCACAGGAAATACAGTGTACTTAACAGGTATGGGAGGAGCAAATGCCTTGGCATACGGTGGAGACTACGTTGAGTTGAATAACAAAATGTACATGAGAATTGACTTAAGCAGTAGTTATGGTCAGGAATTGTACTCCCTGTCGTTGCCCCAAGTTTCCTTATCAGGTGACTTTATTTCAAATCCAATCTGTGGAAATGAAAATCCGGTGTTTTACGGAAATTTTGCTGCGAAATATGCTTTTTATTTGAATGATCAACTTGTGCAGGCAATGTCAACGTTAAATAGTTTTACCGCTACATCTTTAAATGATAACGATGAGGTAAAATTAATAGGTTACAATAACTTGGATGTAATGATAGGTAAAGATTCTGTGAATATCAATAAACCAACTGTTAACAATACAGTGACAGTTGATGGAAATACTATTTACAGCAATCAAACGAGTGCAACGTACCTTTGGTCTGGTTGTGATGGTACAACCTTAACTGGAACGCACACAGGCTATGCATTAAACATGACAGAAACGGGTAGTGTACAAGTTCAAGTTACAAAAGATGGTTGTACTGTTACATCTCCATGTACTCTTGTGACAGTTGAGCCAGGAGGAGAAAATCCAGGAGTTGGAATTGAATCAGTTGAAGCAAATACATTCACAGTTTACCCAAATCCAACAGAAGGAAAGTTGTTGATTGATTTTGCAAGTGAAGTAACTTCAGGGACAATTAGTGTAACAGATTTGGCAGGGAAATTAATAACGACCGTTGATTTTAATGACGCTAAAGTTGTTTCAATTGAATTAAACGGAAATGCTGGTTTGTATTTATTAAATGTTCAAACGACAAAAGGAAATACAGTTAAGACAATTTCTTTGAAGTAAAGTTTTAGTTGCAAATTATAAAAGGTGCTTTCGAATCTCGTTGGCACCTTTTGTATTTACAAAACACTTAACGTTTAAGCATCACCAATAGTGTACTCAAACCAACGATTGTTACGGAACTCAGTGGCATGATGATCGCAGCAACAAGTGGCGTTAAACTTCCTGTTACCGCAAAGGATAATCCAACCAAATTGTATGTTAGTGAAAAACACAAGCAAACACGTAAAATCATTTTAGCATGGTGACTGAGTTTTAAGAATCCACCTAAATCATGTAAGCGATTTGCTTGAATAATTGCGTCTGAAGAAGGAGTAAATCGGAAAACATCTTCCGAAACCGCAATTCCAACTTCAGCCATTCCCAATGCACCCGCATCATTTAGTCCATCTCCAACCATCAACACTTTCTTACCTTGTGCTTGTAGTTCCAAAATGTAATTCAATTTGTCTTGTGGACTTTGATTGAAATGCAAATGTTCTTCCTTCCCAATTAACGCCAACATTAATTCGCGGTCTTTATCTTTATCACCTGACAAGATGTGCAGCTGATAATCTTTTAAATTAGCAATTAACTGGCGCACTCCCGTTCTCAGTTCGGATTGAAAAACAAATTTTCCATGTTTATCTCCTACTTGGAAGTAAGTTTCTGTTTCATTGGATGCAACTTTTTCACTATATATAAATGTATGACTTCCCAAACGTATATGCTGGTTGTTGTAAATTGCAGTTAAACCTCCGCCCGGTATTTCTTCAAAGTTTTCTAAATCCAAGTCACTTTTATGTCCATTTTGTTTTAAATGGTAAACAATTGCTCTTGAAAGTGGGTGCGTGGAGGAGTTTGCCAATGAATAGATTATTTTTAATTCTTCTCCAGTCAGCTCATCGCCTTTTTGGTCAACGCGCATGTAGATACTTTCAGTCAGAGTTCCTGTTTTATCAAAAACGATGTCTGTAATTCCATCCATCCGTTCAATTACAGCCGTATTCTTTAGAAACAATCCTTTTCTTCCCATCAATTTCATGGAATTACCATACGTAAATGGTGAAGAAAGTGCCAGAGCACACGGACATGCAACAATTAATATGGCTACAATGATTTCTGTTATTCTTGATGCATCGATAAATAACCATGCAATAGTTGAAAGTGCAGCAATTACGAGTACAACACCTAGAAAATATTTTGAAATTGTATCTTGAAATTTATAGCGGTTGGGCTTAAATTTCTCCAATTGCACATCGTTCCACATTTGCGTCAACAAACTACGATTACTTGCTTTTTCGGCTTTTAAGATGGCTTTTTGACCCAATAATTTTCCTCCTGCGTAGATGAAGTCGCCTTTCTTCTTGTAAATCGGCTCCGATTCTCCAGTTACAAAGCTGTAATCTATTTTCGCTTGCTCACTTTCCAGTATGCTATCACATGGAATTACTTCCTCATTTCTAAGTAAAATACATTCACCAGCCTGAATTTGTTCGATTTCGACAATTTCTTCACTATTCTCAGAAATTCGAGTAACAGCAACAGGGAAGTATGATGTGTAATCTCGGTCAAATGACAGCGATTTGTAGGTTTTGTTTTGAAACCATTTTCCAATTAACAAGAAGAAGATGAATCCTGCGAAAGAATCCATGTAACCTGGACCTTGATTGGTAAAAATGGAATAGCAACTTTGTGCATAAAGTGCGATAATTCCCAAGGCAATTGGTACATCTAAGTTCAGTGTTTTACTACGTAATGCCTTGAAAGCAGATACAAAATAATCGCGCGCAGAATAGAACAAAACAGGTAATGAAACGCCAAAAGATAAGTATGATGTGAAATTGCGGTAACCTGCATCTTGATCGTCTAAACCTAAATATTCAGGAAAGCTCCATAGCATGATACTCCCAAAGGCAAAACCTGCTAATCCTAATTTATAAAAGAATTGTTTGTCAAATTTTTTAGATTCTTCTTGCCTGTTACCGAAATTCGGAGCGTAACCAATCTTATTTAAAAAGGTTGCTAATTCAGATAAGGACAATTCCTTTTTTCGGAAAGTTATCAGCGCTTCTCTTCTTATGAATGCCACCTGTGTGGATGTTACAGCTGGTAATAATTTTGGTAAATTTTCTAGCAAATAAATACAACTAGAACAATGAATTTCCGGCAGGAATAAGGTGATTTTGATAAAGTTTTCATCTTCAAAATCAATGAATTTCTTGCGGATGTCTTCAACTTCTAGGAAATCATATTTATGTTGTTGAACGTTTTTTGGTCGAATACCAGATTTATTTTCCAACTGGTAAAAAGTGTCTAATTGGTTCTCAACAATTAGTTGATAAACCATTTTACAAGCATTGCAACAAAATACCTTGTCCTTAAATACATATTTGTGACGAGACAACACTTCGTCACCACAGTGATCACACAAAAGTTCAATTTTCATCTAAAATGAGCTAAAAATTACGATGCAAACTAACTTAGAATTGACCGAGAAAAATATGATTTAAATCATGCTTTCGAATGATGTTTTTCAATTAGAAATGAATTTTTTTTTCGAAAACTATTGGTTATTAGGGAATTTTGAATTTAATTTGTCTCATCATTTCACATCGGTGAGCAGTGTTTTACACTGTAATGATTTATAAAGAAGAGGTAAGAGACAGGCTCGTTGACCCTCTGGCAACCAACTTTAAGTCCCAGCAAAAGCTGTTGGGGTTGGAAAACCGGTGCCAATTCCTGTTCCTGGTAATAGTGCCTAGGAAAAATATAAATTAAGTAACATGAAAAAAGTAACCGAGCAGGAAATCTTTTCCTTTAATCAAAAAAATGTTTTTGTTTCTCAATTTGAGATGAATCGTGTCATGCGTTTGCTGTAACGGCAACCCTTCTATTTCGGAGTTTTCACTCCAATTTATTCACGATTTAAATATACAAACATGTTATTCTATAACACAAACGCTCCATTTCAACTGGAAAGCGGAGCTATTCTTGAGAATTTGACAATTGCCTATAACACCTACGGGCAGTTGAATGAAAATAAATCAAATGTCATTTGGATCTGCCACGCGCTGACAGCCAACAGTGATGTTAGTGATTGGTGGTCGGGTATCGTCGGAGTAGGGAAATTCTACGATCCGAACGATTATTTCATCGTCTGCGCTAACGTCATCGGTTCAGCTTATGGAACTACTGGTCCACTAACCCCACAACTAAACCAACGTCCACTCTTGGACAATTTCCCAACTATTACCATTAGAGATATGGTGCATGCACATCAATTACTTTGCAATAGGTTGGGAGTTAGATCTATTCACACATTGCTTGGAGCCTCAGTTGGCGGGCAACAAGCATTGGAATGGGCTATCTTAGATGATGATTTGATCCAAAGTTTGGTTCTAATTGCAACAAATGCGCAACATTCCGCTTATGGCATTGCATTTAACGAAAGTCAACGATTGGCAATTCTTGCAGATGCAACTTATGGAAACGGAACTATCAAAGGCGGTAGAGCGGGGTTGATTGCTGCTCGAAGTATTGCTTTATTGAGCTACAGATCCTATAAAGGTTACAATGAAACCCAAACCGATACGGAAGATTCCAAGTTGAAAAATTATAAAGCTGCATCCTACCAAAAATACCAAGGTGAAAAGTTGGCAAATCGATTCAATGCCTACAGTTATGTTACACTGATAAACGCCATGGATAGTCACAACGTTGCCAGGAATCGTGGTGAATTGGCTGATGTGTTGAAAGGTGTAAAAGCAAAAACGATCACAATTGGAATTGATTCGGATGTGCTTTTTCCAACCAATGAACAGAAATTGTTAGCCGATTTAATTCCTAACGCCTACTATGAGGAAATTACAAGTGATTTTGGTCACGATGGATTCTTGATTGAAACAGATCAATTGACACTGATTTTAAATCGGTTTTATACCGGCGAATCAACGAGTGAATTTCCCAAATTCTTAGCTATTAATTACAATTAAACTGAAAAATGAGTAAACAATTAACAATAGGATTATTTGGATTTGGAGTTGTCGGAGAAGGACTTTTCCGTGTAATCAATGAATCTAAAATCAACGATGTTTCTATTCGCAAAATCGTTGTGAAAGATCCAAACAAAAAACGATCAATCGGAAAGGAAAATTTTACCTACGAACAGAACGATATTCTCAACGATCCCGACATAAATTTAGTGGTCGAATTAATAAATGATGCAGAGGCAGCATACACAATTGTTGTTGAAGCTTTGAAGCGTAAAAAGAACGTGGTTTCTGCTAATAAGAAGTTAATCGCTTTGCATTTGCAGGAGTTAATTCAGTTGGCAAAAGAAAACAATGTTTCATTTCTGTATGAAGCGGCAGTTGGAGGAGCAATTCCAATTCTAAGAAACTTGGAAGAGTATTACAACAATGATTTATTGAATTCGGTGGAAGGAATTGTGAACGGCACAACCAACTATATTTTGACCAAAATTTCAGAAGGTGATTCATTCGATAATGCGTTGACAGTAGCTCAAGAACTTGGTTTTGCTGAGTTGAATCCAACAATGGATGTGGATGCTTTTGATGCAAAATTTAAATTAATCATTCTTATTAAACATGCGTTTGGCCTAACTGTGAATGAAAAAAACATTCAACATGTTGGAATAAAAAATATAAAAGTCCAAGACGCAGCATTTGCAAAAGAAAAGCGATTTAAGATTAAGTTGATTGCACGCGCGCAACGTACAGATGATGGAATAATTGGTTTCGTTGCCCCACATTTTGTAGAAGATGTCAATTTGCTGTACAATGTTAACGATGAATTTAATGGATTAGTGGTGGAAGGTGCATTTGCCGATCGACAATTATTTTACGGAAAAGGAGCTGGAAGTTATCCAACCGCAAGTGCTGTTTTGTCGGATATTTCTGCAATTAAGTACGATTATAAATACGAATACAAGAAGTCGACTGAATCGCAAGCTAAATTATCAAACGATTTTTTGGTGCGTGTTTACATCGGTTCTCCGTTTGTTGAATTAATCAACGAAATTCCTTTTGTACGCGTAGATGAGGTGTTTCAAAGCATCGATTATTCCTTTCAAATAGGCTGGGTCGATTTCAATGAATTAAAGAAATTTCAATTCAACAGCATGCAAGATCTTTCCATTATTTTCCTACAAGAACCTATATTAAGTAAAAAGGACGCAGCAAAATTGAAGTCTCCCAATAAATTATTTCAAGTCGAATTTTAATACAGTACCATGAGTTTAAATCTAAAAAGAATAGAATCTCCCTTTGTTTTTGAATTATCAAATGACGATGGAAATAGTTGTTTCATTGATGCCAGTGAATCTATTGGTGGAAAAGGTAAAGGCTTTCGTCCGATGGAACTTTTGGCTGGAAGTCTCGCAGCTTGCGCGTCAATTGATGTGATAGAAATCTTGCGCAAAAAACGGATTTTATTGGGTTGCTACGATGTGAAAATTGAAGCCAAAAGAAAAGAAACGATTCCAGGTTCTTTTGAAAAGGTAACACTTCATTTTGTGTTTTGTAATTTGATTGAAGAAAAGCTCCTGCGCGACACTATCGATTTGGCTTTGTATAAATATTGCTCGGTTCAAGCATCTCTCTCTTCGGAAATAAAAATTGATTACACGATTTCATTTGAAGTATGAGAGAAGAAACGAAAGCAATCCGCATTCAGTCAGAGAGAAGTTCGCATCAAGAACATTCAGTGCCTCTTTACCTAACAAGTTCGTTTGTTTTTGAAGATGCTGAAGATATGCGCGCGCAATTTAGTGAAGAAAAAGAGGGACATATTTATTCGCGCTATGCCAATCCGAATGTGGAAGAATTGCTTAAAAAAATGTGTGCTTTGGAGAATGCAGAAGCAGGTTGGGCAACAGCAACTGGAATGGCAGCCGTGTTTTCTACATTAGCCGCGCTAGTTTCCCAAGGCGATCATATTGTGTCGAGTAAATCTGTATTTGGGTCCACGCATAAATTGCTGACAGATATTTTACCAAAATTTGGTGTTCAGGTTTCTTTTGTGGATCAAAAAGATTATGAGGGTTATGCAGATGCAATAAATGAAAAAACAAAATTGGTTTACGTTGAAACGCCGAGTAATCCAGGTTTGGATCTTGTAGATTTACGTCGATTGGCAACAATTTGTAATTCTAAAAATGTTTTATTTGTTGTTGATAATTGCTTTGCAACACCAGTCATACAAAAACCATTGGATCTTGGAGCAACTATTTCCATTCATTCTGCAACTAAATACCTCGACGGACAAGGAAGAACGATGGGAGGAATTATACTTTCATCAAAAGAGATTATAGAAAAAATCAAAGCTTTTGCGCGACATACCGGTCCAGCGATGAGTCCTTTTAATGCGTGGGTAATTTCAAAATCTTTGGAAACCTTGTTTATTCGAGTTGAACGTCATGCGCAATCTGCCTTTGAAATATCAAAACGATTAGAAGCGCATCCAGCCGTTGAGTTGGTAAAGTATCCGTTTTTGACTTCCCATCCAGATTATGAGGTGGCAATAGAGCAAATGAAATATGGTGGTGGAATTGTCAGTTTTGAAGTAAAAGGTGGGGTAGAAGCAGGTAAAAGATTTTTAAATCAAGTACAGTTATTTTCATTAAGTGCCAATCTTGGCGACACGCGAAGTATCGCCACGCACCCAGCATCTACAACGCATTCAAAATTGACACCTGAACAACGTGCAGAAGCAGGAATTTCCGATGGATTAATTCGACTTTCAATTGGTTTAGAACATATCGAAGATATTTGGGAAGATATTTTAGTTGGATTACAATCAACATAAAGAATCACCATACACAATCACATGAAAAGGGGATGAGGGGAGGCATAATGCTTTCCCTTTTCTTATGATGTAAGAAAATACTCCATTCATCCCAAAACCGAGGGTCTTTTAAGACTAGATGACTGTAAGACATTAGTACGAATTCGGTAAAGGACTTTCGTTTTTTAATGTGCTATAATATTTAAAGCTTAGAGACAAGGATTGACAGATGCTCGATCATATTTTTTAAATATATTTACTGATATGAACTGTAGTGACTTATTAATGAAGATTGGTTTAATAATGACCACGCGTGAGGACACGCGCGGGAGCTGGGGGTTTTAATCCATTATCCACTACTGAAATTGACAGGGTTAATAATAAAAGAGACCAGTCTAAAAAAGCAAGAGAAAGTTTACAACAAAATCGACAACTTGGACCTAAATATTAAAAGAATGAAATATCTAAATTGCACATTATTAATTGGAATTAATATCTCAATGATATTAATTTTAGATTTAATTCCAAATGAATTTATGGAATTCTATTTTATCTCGCTTTTAATGATTATGATATTTGTATCAATATCTTCCTTAGTCATAACAATAAATACAAGTAAAGAATTAAGATTTAGAATAATATTTATTATTTTAAATGTTTTGATAGCTTTATTTTTAGTATTCTATCTTATTTTTATGTATTTCTTTTTTATTGGAGTTTTGGGTAGTCATTAAGAAGCCATGCAACTTCCAAGAGAAACTTAAAACAAACCTCCAGCTCCCGCATTCTATGGATAAAAACAAATAAAAATTAAGTTTTGGTAATGTATTCAATGCGTTGATTTAGGTTTTTATGTACATAAAACCTCACTATAATAAGGTGTTATTTAAAAAATAATTGGAATTATTTAAGTAGTATTTTGCTGTTAGCTAAATTTTTAAGCAAATTTG